>Ga0308169_10000146_pt1 | contig 134007 bp, 127 predicted proteins | sample PhyBR1_2_FD_202139 | JGI IMG/M metagenome (GOLD analysis project Ga0308169, IMG submission 202139) | Phyllosphere microbial communities from UC Gill Tract Community Farm, Albany, California, United States - DLSLSB.R1 | ecosystem: Host-associated > Plants > Phyllosphere > Unclassified | place... | reverse complement strand
GGCGGGCCTTTGACCCGCCGAAACTCTGAAAAATTATAAAAACAACCAATTTATTCCTCTAAAATTTCCAAACGGATGTCTATAGGAATAGTCGTGATAATCAATATATGATTGTCTTCATCTCTTACTTCTACATCAGCATTAGAAAAGCTTCCGTCAGAATTTTTTTTCTTAACTATAATATCTTTAGCACTGAGAAATTTCTTAGGAACGATAAGCGTATAATTGTTTTCACTTTGATGGTAATCCAGTTCTTCTCTGCTGTAATCTTTTGTTTGCATGACATTTTTTGTAAATTAAAAACAATCTGCAGACCAAAATTCAAATGTTCTTTTAATTTTAATAATATGTTCTGTTACTTTATTACTTTTTCAGATTCTAGATTAAGATTCATTAGATAATGAAAAGCCTCTCCCATTTCATCAGAAGCTCTGCTGATAGCATTTTCAAGCATTTTTCTGATTTGCAACTCTGTTACTTTAGCTTCCGTCCAGCTTTTCCCTGAAGTATGAGAATTTAGAATAAAAGGCATAATTCTGTCGATTGCGCATGCAAAAATAGCATCGGGAGTTTGTTCTTCTTCAAATTCAAGCCACAGGTTGAAGAATTCTGAGCGAATTGGTTCGTCCAAAATTCCAAAAATATTCTGAGCGGATAGTTTTTCTCTTTCAAATTTGCCAACCATTGCCACTTCATCAAAAAGAAAAGTATCGCCTGCTTCAATTTCTACCAAATCATGGATAGAAAGCATTCTGATGACTCTCAACAAATCGATATCGGCTCTATTTTTGGCGTACGGAAAAAGAATTTGAGCAAGGATAATAATCTGCCACGAATGTTCTGCTGTGTTTTCTCTTCTGGAATCATCTGCATTATAATTTCTTCTCTGCACATTTTTCAGTGCATCTACTGCGAGAATAAAATCAATTTCTTTCTGTATTTTCATTTATTTCTTCTTTAAAATATCGTTCTCTTGGATAGATTGTCGTTTTTGCAAACCACTTGTAATCTATAAATTCTCTTTTTACCGTCTTCACTTTTTTAGGATCTCTTGTATCTTCTTCAAATTCTAATACCTTCAATATCCCCCTTTCGGGAACGAACAGATATTCTGATGTAAGATTCCAGCAACATCCATTTTTTTGATAGGCTACAATTCTTTTATGTTCTTGATCTGTTTTAAATATTCCGGAATTTGAATGCACCAAATTCGTCAACTCATCACTCAAAACAAACCGCTGCGTAGAAGTATTATTCAAATATACTTCATAAAAAGGACTTTCGTGATTACTGTTTCCATTTCTAATGGCAACATCTTCAGTTCCGTCAAAATTGAAATCATCAAAAACAACTGAATTTTTCAATGAATCAAAAACAGGTTTACGGTTTTCATTTAAATCTAAATAAAAATCGTCCGAAAATAAAGTCTGATATTTCCTGGAAATACTTTTATCATAAAGATCTACGGTAGCCTTCCCGTTGCATTTATTCTCATTACAGGTTTCAATAGTAACGATGACATTAAAGCTTTTGGAAACATCTCTCAACTCAAAAATATTTTGCGCACTACAAAGTCCTCCTAAAAGAACAGATGTCATTAGACATTTGCTGTAATCCATGGTGATAGTTTTATAATTTTTCAAATGAAAAGCTGAAAAATCTATAACAAATATAAAAACTTAAGCTTAAAAGATCAGTTTCTTTCTACTATTTAATAGTAATTCAAAATTGTTAATTAAAATTATTCAATTGATTACCAATACTTTAGATGAATTTTAAAAATAATTTCACTACTTTGTATTGCATATTACCATTTTAATTACATATCTTTGTAATGTAAAATCGGAATAGGTTCATCTAGCTAGGAACCGAAATCTGAAAATTATATAACTCAATAACAAAAACCTATTAAAGATGAATACCGAAAATACCAAAGCGCAAATGCGAAAAGGGATTCTGGAATTCTGTATTTTGAGCCTTATCAATAATCGCGAAATGTACGTTTCTGATTTGATAGACGAGCTGAAAAAAGGAAAACTGGATGTCGTGGAAGGAACCCTCTACCCTCTTTTAACCCGATTGAAAAATGGAGAGTTTCTCTCTTACAGATGGGAAGAATCTACAGGAGGACCTCCCAGAAAATATTACCAAATTACAGAAAAAGGCAAAACGTTTTTATCTGAACTTCAAATAACCTGGAAAGAATTAACAGATTCTGTAAACCAAATTACCCAAAAACTTTAAAAACAAAAGCTATGAACAAGACACTCTCAATAGGACTCGCAGGTTTTTCTTTTACCATAGAAGAACACGCATACATAAAGCTTAGCGATTATCTGAATGCTCTTAGAAGCGCTTTGGATATTTCTGAAGCTGATGAGGTAATTCACGATATAGAAATAAGAATGGTTGAAATCTTCAGAGATTCTTTAGGAAAACGTGAAGTAATCAACGACGGTGATGTAGAAAGGGTAATTGCACAGATTGGTACACCAGAAAAGATCGAAGAGCAGGAAGAAGCTTATTATTCTGAAAAAAATACAAACTCAAATAAAAACAATTCTACAGGAACAACCTATACAGATAAAAGACAATTATTCCGGGATCCTGAAAATCAGAAAATTGCAGGGGTTTGTGCTGGTTTAGCAGCATATTCCGGAATGGAAATTTCTTGGATGAGATTGATCTGGGTGGGTGCATTTTTATTCTTATGGGTTGCACCGGGATCATCTTTTCTTGTAATTATTCTTTATTTTATTCTTTGGGCTGTTTTACCAAAAGCTGAATCTGCTTCAGATTTTCTAAAAATGAAGGGAAAGCCTTTAAATTTTGATAATTTAAAAGAAGAATCAAGTAAAATTGTACAGTTTGCCAACGAAACAAGTACAAGAGCGGGTGAAATTTTCATCGAAAACAAACCGTACATCAACAATGCAGGAAACGGAATCTGGAATGTTTTCAAATATATAATCGGTGCATTTTTCGCCTTCATGGCAATAAGCAGCATCATCGGTGTGTTTGTAGTATTCGGTTTATTTGGAATTGATTCTAATTTTCCCGGAGCGAATGAAATGAAATTCCTTTTTGATGATGATGGCCTTTACAATGTTTTGGCAGCATTAATTATCATTGGATCTTTGATACCGGCTATACTTTTCAGCCTGTTGAGCATTAAAATCTTCTCACCAAAAACTAAGTTGAGAAATATCGGTTGGGTTTTAGGAGTATTATTTTTAGCAGTAATAGGCTTAGGAACATTCTTCGGAGTGAGTATGGCAAAAAGAGAAATGCTTTTTAAAGGTCATAAAGAAGATACTGAAGAAATTGCAATCAACACAACATCAGACAGTCTTTATGTAGATGTAAAACAAATTTCTATTCCTCAGAACTTTACGGGGTATGATGACGACATCTATTCAGATAAAAAGTCTGTGTACAATAAAGATTACATTTATGTAGAAGTTACAAGAAAGGAAAATGTAAAAACACCTTACCTGATCATCAAAAAGGAAGCAAAAGGATATAATATACCATTGAATGTAAATGTTCCTGTAGAAATTTCCGGTAATAAAGTATTACTTCCGAATTTTATTAAATATCCATATGACCACAGATTCAGAGATTATCATATTGATTATGAATTGGTAATTCCTCAAAATATGATTGTAATTCCTGTAAAAGATCACGGGATCGATTTTAAAGGAGACCTGGATAATAACGGTATTAATGATAACGAGGAATCTGACGACAATGAAGAAGGGAACATAAGCATTGAAAAAAACAAAATTTCAATCAACGGTTCTACCATCGAGTACAATTCGGATGATAAAGACAGCGTAATCATCAACGGAGTAAAAGTTGCCGAAAGAGATGCCAAGAAAAAGATAGACTCTATCAAAAACATCATCAAGCAACAAGAAACCGAGATAAAAAATATCAAAATAAAAGACGGTGATAAAGAAATTTCTATTAAAACTAAATAAGTAACCTCTGAGAGTGTTGGAAGGTGTGGATGAAAGACAACCGTTTGAAATTCACACTCTTCTTCTCTCAAAAATTTACAAAAAATTTCAATAGAAAGTGTTTTATCTCAAAAAAAGCTTTATATTTGTATATCCAGATTCTATAAAAACAAACACGAAAAAAATTTAAGCCATGGTACAAGTAGTTTTAGAAATTGCAGTAAAAATCGCAGATTTAATCAGCAGTTTATTTTAAGAGCGACAATATTTCAATATATTTGTAAAGTATAACCAAAGTTTGGTTATACTTTTTTGTTTTAAATATAAAATTACATGAAAAAGCTAATAGGTAGTCTAATGCTAAAAATTCTGGGTTGGAAAGTCGTTCTGCAGGGCGATGTCAGCAATCTTGACCGTTGCATTCTTGTTGTTGCACCACACACCCATAATATGGAATATCTATTGGGAAACTTAGCCTATTGGAAATTAGGAAAAAAACTTAAAATTATCATTAAAGACGCTCATACTAAAGCCTGGTACGGTTCAGTAGTAAGAGGTTTAGGTGGAATCGGTATCGACAGAAGTCAGAAAAATGATCTTATTAATTTTGTTGCTAATGAGTTTAAAAAAGATGATTTCAGCTTAGTGATTACGCCGGAAGGAACAAGAAGCTGGGTTCCGAAATGGAGAAAAGGTTTTTACCACATGGCTTTAGCAGCAAAAGTTCCTATTGTTTTGGCAGCAGGTGATTTTAAAAGAAATATTGTTTATTTAGGATATCAAATTCCTTACGAGAGATTGGAAACGGCAAGTTTTGCTGAAGTAATGAAGGAAATTCAGGATTATTATATTAAAAATGATATCGGTCCAAAAATTCCGGCAAACTGGAATCCGAATATTATGGGAAATGACGCTGAAGAAGTTAGGAGTTAGGAGTTAGGAGTTAGGAGTTAGGAGTTAGGAGTTAGGAGTTAGGAGTTAGGAGTTAGGAGTTAGGAGTTAGGAGTTAGGAGTTAGGAGTTAGGAGCAAAATTACTTTTTACTTTTTACTTTTTACTTTTTACTTTTTACTTTTTACTTTAAAAAATTACTTATTACACATAAAAATATGTACACAAAAGATAAAACGAAAGAAGAAATATTAGAATTCATCAACAACTGGGGTGAAGAAACTTTTGCAAAAACGATTGGTATTCATTTTATCGATATTGATATTGAAAACGAAACGCTGACTGCAACAATGCCTGTTACACCAAACATCCATCAACCTTTCGGAATTATGCATGGTGGAGCAAGCTGTGTTTTAGCTGAAACAATGGGTTCTAGCCTTTCTAATATTTTCATCGACGGAAGCAAATATTTGGGGGTGGGAACCAACATTAATTCCAATCACTTAAGAAGCAAAAAAGATGGTATTGTGACTGCCGTAGCAAGATTTATCAGAAAAGGAAAAACGATGCACGTTTCCGAGATTGAAATTCGTGACGAAAAAGGTCAGTTGATCAATCATACAACGATGACGAACAATATTATCAACCGATAAGAAATTTATTTTAAATAAAATTTAAAGGCTCAAATTTTTGAGTCTTTTTTATTATGTTACAACAAAATTTTTAGATTTTCATTTATTATGTAATTGAAAAACATAAATTTACACAGTATGAAAAAACATTTAATTATTCTGTTATATTCCGTATTATTCATTGTAACTTCATGTCGTAATAATGATGAAAACATTGAGAATAAAAATCAAATTAACTTTCAATTGATTGGAAAAGGAAATTTGATAGGAAATTATGTTAATCCTCAAAACACCATTATTACAAACTCTATACAATGGAATAATTTTCTTAATCAAATAGACAGCACAACTTATCAAACTTCTGCTAGTTTTATCACAACTTATATTGATTTTAACGAATTTATAGTTATCGTTGTAGTAGATGAAACGTATCCAAGCGGTGGACACTCAATCGAGATTACGAAAATGGAAGAATACCCTAAGTATATTACTATCAATGTAGAAAAATCTTTAAAGGGAAACGTCACATCTTTTATCACTCAGCCTTATCATATTGTGAAAATTCCTAAAACCGCTAAATCTTTAATATTTAATTAAAGCCTCCTGCAACCTTTTTATTTTTTTTCATCTTATATAAAGAAACCCTTAAATTTATATATCATGAAAAAACATTTACTCCTTTTACTCTGTTCCATCTTTTTTCTTACGATTTCCTGTCGTGATAATAATGATGATGATGATGATGAACAATTGGAGAGCAAAAGCCAAATTAATTTTCAGTTAATTGGAAAAGGAAATTTGACGGGAAGTTATACTGCCCAACAAAATACAGTGATTACAAACACAACACAATGGAATAATTTTCTAAGTCAAATAGACGGTCAAAACAATCATCCTTCTACAGATTTTACAGAAACCAATATCGATTTTAATCAGTTTATGGTAATTGTTGTTATTGATGCAGTTTATCCAAATGGTGGACATTCCGTTGATATAATGACCGTTGATGAAAACTCTCAGAATATTGAAGTTGATGTAGAAAAATTACTTCAGGGAAACGTAACAACGGTTGTGACTCAACCTTATCACATTGTGAAAATACCTAAAATTCTAAAACCTGTAATATTTAATTAAAATCTATTGCAACCTTTTTATATTTTCACATCTTATAAGAAATAATGACTATGAGAAATTTAATTTTATCATTTATTTTATTGCTGACGTTTGTATTTTCTTGTCGGGAAAACGATATGGATGAAGGGCTTGAGAAAAATATTAATTCAGTAAATTTATATATTGCTGGAGCAGAAAATAATGAAGCTTGCTATTGGAAAAATGGTCAAAAAGTTATTTTACAAAATGGCAGCGGATTGTATGCCCATCAAATAATCGCCGAAAACAATAACATTTATGTGTTCGGATCAATGACGAGTGAATACACTTTAAATTTACCATCAAAACACCATTACTTATGGAAAGATGGCATTAGGTACAATTTGGATGAATACTTAGAAGATGTTCCCAATCCAGGTCCAAACAGTAATTTTGGAATAAATTCTAAAATGATTGTGGAGAATGGCAATATATATTTCTCAGGTTATATTACAATTTATAATTCTTCTTCTACACTTTCTACAACAAGTTATTATTCTTGGAAAAATGGTATCAAAACTCTTATTTCAAATGATAATAATATAACTGTTCCTACATCTTATGATTTAATAAATAATGAAATTTACTTTAGCATTAGAAAAAACTATCAATATAATCCTCTTACGTGGGAAACAGGTTTTTTTAAAAACAATGTATATTTATCTATAGATAATAATTCTGATATTAAAAGCTATAATTTAGACAATACAGGAATATATGCTTTAATTAAAAATGTATTTACTAATCAACAATATCTAAAAAATATACATACAAATACGATTTTACAACTACCCACAAATCCTCCAGGGGAAATATTGAATGTTATTTGGGAAGGCAATGACAAGTATTATATAGGAACTAATTTTTATTATAAAAATAATACTTTAGTACAAATAAATGATCCCAATGGCTATAATAGAATTGGCAAATTCCATGTCAAGAACCAACAAATTTACATGATCAGATATAAAGAGGTAATAAATTTTGGAGATTTAGCTAAAGTTTTTATTAACAATATCGAGGTTCAAAACCAACCAATAACTCCAATTTCAGCTTCGGATGTAGAAGGTCTTTTATCAATTTATGCTGATTGATTTGATATGCAAAAACTCAACTGGCAAAAAATCTACCTCGACCATTCCCCAAAACTTTTGGGGATTTGTCGTAGATACATAACAGATCTACAGAATGCGGAAGATATTGTACAGGACAGTTTTATGACAGCGATTCAGAAAAATCATCAGTTAAAAGACGAGAAGGCAATTTTTGGCTGGCTTAAAAAAATTGTTGTCAATAACGCATTACAGTTCATCAGAAAAACCAATAAAGACACCTTTATCACAAAAGAATCATCAGAAATCCCAGATACATTGACCGAAATGACAACATCTGCAACCGACGAAAAAAAACACATTTTAATATATGATTTTACGAGAGAAGAACTATTGCAATCTATTGACAGTTTGCCTTCTCATCACAAATCGGTTTTCAATTTATATTATATCGAAAACTATTCTCACGCAGAAATTTCAAGTTTGTTGAAAATTCCGGTCAATACATCAAAATCTCATTTGATGAGAGCTAAAAAATCTGTTCAGAATTATTTAATTACCCATTTTGTCAACAATGAAACTCCGAAAAATAAAACGGCTCAACTTTTAGCTTTTTTGGGCTTTGGCGGATTATTATGGGCTCAGAATTTTCAAACTAAGTTTTCAGATTTCACTATTTCACCATCGAAAAGTTTTGAAATCCCTTCTGATATTAATTCAAATACTATTTCGTTTTCATCAACCCAAAATTTTTGGAAAGAGAAAGCTATTATTGGAAGTACCTTCTTCATTATTATTGTTGGGTCAATTTTATTTTTTAGTCCTAAAAATTCTTTAAGCAAAACATTTAATTCAAACATTTCTAATTTTAAAGCCGTTGAAAATGTTGTAAAAATTGATCAAAGCAAGGCAAATATTTCAAAAGAATTATCTTCAAATAAAGGTTTAGAAAATGTAAAAACGGTTCAAAACTCAGATGTAGAAATTAGTAAAGATTTAAAGCAAGAAAATCATTTCATTAAAACAAAAAACTTAGTATATTCCAAACCTATAACAAAAAAAGATTCTGCTGAAACTATTTCTCACAAAGTGATTGTTGTAAAAAAAATAATTCAGAGAGATACTATTTTTATAGAAAGATAAAACTAAACCAACCATGCTTTTAAGAAAAATAATTTTACTTTTTTCTGTTATTTTCATTAATTCTACTTTCGCTCAACGCAAAAAAACAAATACCATTTACGTGTATGAAAAAGTGATTGTGTACGATACTATTTATCTGGAAAAAGCAATAAAATTAAAACCAGCCCATCTTCTATTTTCATCTTTGAAAATCCAGGAGAAAGAGATCAAAGAAGCAAATAATCAAATCACTGACGAAGAACAACTTGAAGAACAAATAAAAAAGCTAAGAACAAAAAAATTTCAATACGGAATTCAAGCTGGAATAGGTTTAAAAAAAGCAAGTTGGGCAGAAAATCAATCCGGTAACAATCAACAGTTTGGACAAAACTTAGGAATATGGATTTCTAAAAGCATTATCGATCCGAATTTTTCATTAATGCTTTCTGCAAATATCTATTCTTGGAATTCTACGTTTGATTTGGATGCCAATAAAGAAGAAACTTACCTCGACGGATTTTACTTTTCCAAAGACAACCAACCTCTACTTTTTCAAAGGTTTAACAACAAACATTTTGAATATATTTTGCAATTAAAAGCACTTTACGAATGGAAAAATCTCCGTCCGTTTGTTGGCTTCTTAGCGAATAAAAATAATTATAAAATGCAGTTTTTAGTTCCTGAAAATAATGTTCTCAATAAACTGGATGATTTTAAAAGCAATCAAGTCAATTTTGGATTTTCTTTAGGCTTACAATACCGATTGTTTAACCGATTTTTGATCGATGTAGAATATCAACATTATAAAATCAAGAATCTTTCTTTAAAAAACTCTTCATTTGATTTTGACATTTTTAAGACTAATAATACCTTTGCTGAAAGAAAAATCAGTTTAGGAATTTCTTATTTTATTTCTAAATAATGGTTTTCTGAAAGATTCAAAATTATGATCTATTTCAAACTTCCTTTTGACGAACAACTTTACTCTACGGACGAAAATTCTAACACTAATTCAATCAATTTTCACTCTTTTAATAATGCTGAAAGAATTGATATTGCCGGAAAAATCATTGAAAAAAACATTACGGAATTTGAAAATTTAAAAATCACTTCTGAAATTTTACCAAAAGATGAATCTCAGTTTATTGCAGAAACTCAAGAAGAATATTTGCAAAAACTGGAAGAAGTCATTCAAATAATCAAAGAAAATGATCTTCCGAAACTTGTTCTTTCAAGAAGAAAAATTTTCACTGATTTTACTGAAATAAATTTAAAAGAAAGTTTCAACAACCTTTGTAGAAATTATCCCAATGCATTCAAATATCTGTTTTTCGATGGCGAAACCTCATGGATGGGTGCTTTTTCCGAAGTTTTAGGAAAATTCAATAAATCGACTCATGAGTTTGAAACCATGAGCATCGCAGGAACAATTCCTGTGTCTGAAGGATGGACTGAAAAAGAGATTGATGAACAGAAGCCTGTTTCATCTTACATTAGAAATACTTTAACGAAATATGCCGCTCTGAGCGAAGTTCAGGAATCTGAAACGTACGATCATATTTCTGGAAATATAAAACATTTAAAAACAGATTTTAAAATAAAAATCAATTCTGAAGATTTAGATTCCATTATTAAGGAACTTCATCCGACGCCAGCAGTTTGTGGAATTCCAAAGGATTTTTGCAGAGAAATTATTGAAAAAGTTGAAAAATTCCCTCGTGAATTGTATGCAGGTTACATCAAGATTGAAACAGAAGATTACATACAATATTTTGTGAATTTACGTTGTGCAAGGTTATATAAAAATTCGGCTCATCTCTTTGTTGGAGGCGGAATTACCGCTCAAAGCAATCCTGAAAAAGAATGGCAGGAAACTGAGCTAAAATCTGAAGCTGTACTTAAAAATTTGGTTGTAATTTAATAATTATTCATCATTTTTTAGACCAATAAAAAACCTCCTTCACAACGAAAGAGGTTTATATATTTATGTGCAAAGAATTACTTCTTCGCTCCTATTTTGCTCCAAGTATTCAGGATAAAAAGTAAACCAACACCCAACAATCCGCAAGCGATTGAGATTAAGAATTTAACATTATCTTCAGATGTAATATCTGAATTCCAGTCTATTGCATACGTATTGATAGCGATGATTACGACAAATACGATTAAAAATACTTTATAAAACTTCTGCATGATCTAAAAATTTATATAATTCTGCACCAGCTGCGCAAAATTTGCGGTAAATAATTTAATTGAAATCGCCAGTAGAATAATTCCGAAAACTTTCTGAAGAATTGCCAAAGACGCCTCTCCCATTTTCTTCTCGATCCACTTCGCAGATTTCAGCACCAAATATACGAAAATTGTATTGAGAATGATCCCACAAATAATGTTAATATCATGAAACTCTGCTCTTAAAGATAAAGTAGTCGTTAAAGTTCCGGCACCTGCAACCAAAGGAAATGCAATCGGAACTATTGAGGCTGATTTTGCTTCGGTCGTTTTGTTGATTTCAATCCCTAAAATCATTTCAAGTGCAATGATAAAAATAACAAAAGCACCTGCAATAGCAAATGAATTGACATCTACACCGATGAATTTTAAGATCTTGTTTCCTACAAAAAGAAAAACAATCATAATCAATCCGGCTGTAATTGACGCTCTTCCGGCTTCAATTTGTCCGAATTTCTGTTGCAAGCTTACCACAATCGGAACTGAACCGATGATGTCGATGACCGCGAAAAGTACCATGAAACTGGTAATTACTTCTTTAAATGAGAAACTGTTGAAAACCTCCATTTCTTACGATTATTAATTTCGCAAAAATATAAATAAAAAATGATTATTTACTAATAAGAGAATATAATTTAACAATATCTTTTAACAGATCGTTTATAGAATCTTCTGAGGTGATAGGAGAATACTTCTCAATCTGCACTTTTTGCAATAATTCCTGATAGCTTTCAGCAACAGAACTTCCATTTTGTCTTTCAAGAAATACTTTAAAATCCTCTTTAGAACTTTGGAAATACTGATTTCTTACTTCCGCATCCATTTCATCAAATGTTTCAAAAAACTTAGGATAGTCACCTGAAATTTTCAGATTTTCAAGATATGCAAAATAATCACTGATATCTGTTTTTAAACTTTCTCTGATTTCTTTTTCTGTTTCAGCAACAGAACCCAAAGGTTTCGGAGTTGGCTTTTCTTTAATTATAGTTTGTTTTTTTTGCCAATATTTAAACAAGATATAGGCGATGAATAAGCCAATTAATATAGCAATATTCACAAAGAGCACATTCCAGTTGAATTTACTTTTTTCTTTTACTTTAAAAGAAGTAGTTTTCAACACTGGGCTGTCAACGGTTTCCAGAAAGGTATTGGTATATTCATTTACTTTTTCTACAGTAGATCTTGCTTCTAAAACCTGGTCATGCGAAAAGGCCGTTAAACCAAGTTTTTCCTGTCCAAGATTTACATATTCTTTTTCCGCCGGATTGAAAAAAGCAAAAGCTTCTGTTTTAACGATCAGTTCGCCCGCTTTTTTGGGAATCAAGATATATTTAGCCAAAATTTCCCCTTTCATTCCTGTAAGACTGGGATTTAAGCGAGAAGTAATTTTGGGCGCAAAAATTTCATAATCGGGAGATTCTTCAATTTTAGGAAGATTCATATCGGCAAGATTACCTTCACCAGATACTTTCACCGTTACATTAACAGGTTTTTTAGCTTCAATTTTTTCTTTTGTCGGGCAATAAATATCCACTTTAAAATTACCTACTGCATTTTTAAAAGACTGAGGTGAGCCTTCAGGAAGTTTTTTCACATTCAGCCTTACTTTATTGGAAGCTATCTTGCTTTTGGTAGAAAAAGTATTTACCGAAGCAGAAACCGAAGGAACTTCTACGTAACCCGACTCGTTTGGAAACACCATAAAAACAGCCAAAACCTGTGATGCCATATTGGCGTAACCGGAAGGATCTATCTCTGATCTTTTTAAACTTACTGCATGTACATTGAGGTTTTCCTGCTGTGGAAGTCTAATATTTTTTACTCTTCTAAGGTTGTCGATATTTTTGGAATAAACACGCAAAACAGCAATTGTAGGCTGATCCTGATACACTTCGCGATCTTCAATTTCCATATTGAGATAAACATCGTTGGCAAGATTTGCGATTGGTTTTTTCTCAATATCTTTTATGAAAATGTCAAAAGGTTCAGTTTTATAGATTTTATTATTGACGTTTACCAAGACAGAACCAATTCTTACTTTCCCTTTTTGTTTGGGCTCAAGCGCAATTCTGGTGATGTATTGATCGATTGCCGTGTTTGTATCGGAGTCGTTAACGATTTGATTGAATGATCCGCTACCGATCATATTAAACTTCGACAGATCCGGAAGCATGATTTTACTCTTCTGTTCCAGATTATTTCCATTTAGTTCTAAAACAATCGTAAGATTTACGACTTCTTTACCGTTGTAATCCGTTTTATCAGATTTCATAGACAGCTGTACCTGTCCGTAAGAAATTACAGATATGAGGGTAAATATTGCGTAAATAATTTTTTGTTTCATCACCAATCTTTCTCGTTGCTTTGCGGCTTTGAATAAGATTTTTCGTCTAAAATTCTTTTGGCAGTTTTTTTCTCTCTGCCGTTGATACTATCAAGGATGGCTTTTTCTAATTCTTTGGGAAGTTTGCCTTCGCCGCCTTTTCCTCGGGGTTTGTTTTCCTCACCTTTATTTTGTTGAGGACCCTCACCCTGATCCTTTTGTTGATTTTTAGAATCTCCTTTCTCTCCTTTGTTTTTATCTTCTCCGCCTCCGTTTTTACCGGAGCTTTTGTCCTTCTTGCTGTCGTTTCTCTCTTTTTCTTTCTGCTTCAGCTTAGCAATCTCATAGTTTTTTCTGGTCGCCTCATTATAAGGATCTTGCTTCAGAGATTGTTTGTAATAATCAGCTGCTTTATCCGGCTGATTCATCTGCATCATTGTGTTTCCCAAATTGTGAAGCGTTGCCGCTTTATCCGGTAAAGTCTGAGAAAGTTTTTCTGCTTTTGCATACTCTTCTTTCGCTTCCTGATACATTTTTCTTTTGTACAGAGCATTTCCCAAATTATAGTGTGCTGTAAAATCACCAGAGTTTGATTTTATAGCTTCCATATACTTTGAAGAAGCGCCATCATAATCATTAGCATTAAATTTTTTGTTGCCTTCAAAGACCAAAGTCTTATAACTTTCCTGCCCAAATAATGCACTTGAGAACGAAAAAGCAAACAATAACGCTAAAAATACAATTTTAGTATTCATCTCTTGCAAAATTATCCCTTTATATGTTAAGAAACAGCGTCTTATTTGTTAAAATTGGGTTAAAGTATTCAATGAAAAACCGAATTACTTTAAACATTAAAATCTCTTTTAGGATTAAACAGAAAAATCATCAAAAAGAAAAATATAGAAACGCCTAAAAAGTATTGGTAATAGTGATTGGCATTCTGAGAATTGACCGTTGTGTTGCTGTCTGATGCTTTTTTGTTGATTTCGTCAGCAATTCTTTTGGGAGCATCGTTCATATTATTACCATCAATGTAGCTTCCGCCAGTAGATTCTGCCATTTTTTTCAGAGCCCCGGTTTGTCTTTTAGAGATAACAGTTTCACCATTTTGATCAAATTTGTATCCGATAAGCTGTCCAAACTTATAAACTGGCACCGGCGCACCTTCATCAGTACCAACACCTACAGAAGTAATACTTATTCCTTCTTTGTTTGCCAAACGTATCGCTGCATTGTCATTTCCTTCATTATCTTCACCATCGCTTATTAAAACTACTTTTCTCGAACCTTTATTTATATTTTTAAATTTGGTTGCTGTAGTTTCCATTGCAAGAAGAAAATCTGTTCCCTGAATCGTTATATTATCTGTATCTAAATCTGAAATATAGTTTTCTACCGAGCTATAATCTGTCGTTAAAGGCATTATAGAAACCGCTTCACCTGCAAAAATAACGATACCTATCTTATCATTTTTAAGCTCGTGCATGGTATTGATGATCAAATTTTTAGCCTGAGTAAGACGGTCTGGATTAATGTCTTCTGCATTCATAGAATTCGAAACATCCAATACAAACATCACATTGTTCATCTTTTGCTTGGTTTGTATTTTTTCGCTTCCGCTCAAAAGATCAATGATTGAAAACACCAAGAAAAGTGCTGCCAGAAAATAAAGTACCGGGAATATTTTTAAAAATCCCGAATTCTTTTCAAACAAACTTTCGTGAAATTTTGATTCTGCAAATAATTCTCTTTTCCTTTTTTTCCAACGCAGATAACGGATCAGAAAAAATGATAATAGCGGCAGAAGCAGCAATAACAAAAGATACCAGTAATTTCCTAAATACCAACCCATCAGCTTAAAAATTTATAAAGTACCCAACGTAAAATAGCATCAAAAACCAGCATTCCTAAAGCAATCCAGAGAAAAAATCTAAAATATTCGTCATAATTGTACATTCTTGAAACATTGATATCCGTTTTTTCAAGCTTATTAATCTCAGCATAGATTTCCTGCAGTTTACTTTCAGAATCTGCTCTGTAATATTTGCCATCTGTAGTTGCTGCAATCTCTCTCAGCATATTTTCATCAATAGAAACTTCTCTTTCGTCGTAGATATATCCAAACTCATCGTAAGTAACGGGCATTAAAGCATAACCGTTTGTTCCAATTCCTATACAATATATCTTTATATGATTATCTTTAGCGAGAACAGCAGCAATCTCCGGTGGAAAGAGATTCCCTACAGGACTGTTTACTCCGTCAGTCATCAGGATGACTACTTTGCTTTTTGCTTTACTTTTCATCAGGTGATTTACAGCAACCGCCAATCCGTCTCCTACAGAAGTACCGTCTACCATTTCGCGCTGATTCATGTTTACAATTTCTTCCTTTACGGCATCATGATCAAACGTCAATGGTACTTTTAGAAAAGCCTCCATTTTATATTTTACTAACCCAAATCGGTCATTAGGTCGTTTATTAATAAAATCTACTGCAATATTTTTCAGCACTTCATAGCGATCCGGTTCAAAATCTTTTGACAACATACTCAGTGAGACGTCTACAGCAAGCATTATATCAATTCCTTTTGTTTCATCTCTGTCCTGCGAAACCGAAAAAGTTCTCGGTCTTGCCATAGCAATGATTAAAGCAGAAAGAATGATATATTTTGATAGTTTTAATAAGAAAAGCACGGGAAGAATTCCACTGCTTCCGTTCATTTTTTTTGTAGTGGGAACTTTAATCCCTTTTCTTTTTTTCTGACTTAAATCTTTAAATAAAAGCGGAATAAACAACAAAAATAAAAGAAAAAACCACGGACTGTAAAATTCAAAATCAAACATCTTTTCTCAGGTTTTCAAATTCTATATCCTTTGATGAGCGTTGCACAAAGGCTCTTATTTCGGCAAAATCTTTTTCCATCACTTCTTTATCAGGAAATGTTTTAGCAAATTTTACCAAATCACCTCGTAAAAAAACATCTTCTACAATCTTTTCGTTATCCTGCGAAATGGTATTGTTTTCTTTCATCAAAACTATTAAATCGTCCGTCAGCAAAATATCTGCAGGAATCCGGTACTGTTTAGTTATAAATTTTCTTGAAATATCGATTAACTCTACATAAAACGAACGGTAATTCCCTTCTTCGATATATTTTTTCTTCTTTAATGAATCTAATTCTTTTAAAGTCTGATTTGTGGCTACAACAGGTGAACTTTTGCGTCTTCTTCCGTATTTCACAAACATTACAATGACAAAAATTAAACAGATAAAAGCGATTGCCGCCAAAACATACCATTTATAAAGTTGCCAGTAATCAATTGCTTCCAAATCAACTTCCTTATTCTTCATAATGTCATTAATCTGGTCTTCTTTCAACGCAGTATTGATCACTTCAATTTCGTAAGGAATAGTTTTTAAAACCTTTTCCCCTACTTTAAATTCAAGCTCCGGAATTTTATAAACTCCTTCTTCATAAACAGCAAATTCTATTTTTCTTTCGTACGTATTGGCGTTGATGCTGATGCTGTCTGAAATTTCTTCAAAGTGAAAAGGGAGCAACTCATCTTTTGGCGCTGTAACAACAGCACTGCTTTTAAGATTATCTATTTTTATAACGAAATGATTAACTTCTCCCAAAGCGAGTGTCGTTTTCTCCAGTTTAGAAGAAAGCAACTGTGCAAAAGAATTCACACAGATAAAGAATGAGAGTAATAAAAATATTTTTTTCAATTTTATTTCTAAATTTTTAGCATTTTGTTGTCATTCTGATGAAGAAAAACCTAATATAACATGTAGATTCTGCTTTACATTACTCAGAACGACAGAGCAAATTCTACTTTATTTCTTCTGAAAATAATTATACAATAATTTTGAATAATCTTCGCCCGTGTTTATATTCAAAAATGAGGCTGAAGAATTGGCAAAATCTTCTTCCAGATTTCTCTGCTTCTGTTTTTGTGCCTCAGCAAAAGTGTATCTCCATCTCGCACTCGACGTATTTGCCCAAACCTGATTTCCTGTCTCGGCATCGTACAACAAAGTATAACCGACATCGGGAATTTCGTTATCCTTTTCATCATAAATTCTCATTCCCAAAAGCTGATGTTTTTTAGATGCTACTCTCAGAATTTTAGAATCGTAATCATCCTCAAAATCGGAAAGTAAAAATACAAGAGATTTTCTTTTAAAAATCCCCATCATATATTCTAAAGCATTATCAACCTTTGATACCGCAGGAATATATTCAGCGGTCAAAATATGACTGATCATCGATAAAATATGCTTCCTGCCTTTCTGTGGCGGAATCACTTTATACACTTTATCCGCAAATAAAATCAATCCTACTTTATCATTATTTCCTGCTGCAGAAAATCCTAAACTTGCTGCAATTTCTGCAACATATTCTCTTTTAAGTTGGGTTTTTGTACCATAATCCATCGATGCAGAAATATCAACCAGAATCATCATCGTCAATTCTCTTTCCTCTTCCATTACCTTAACGAAAGGTTCACGGAAACGAGCTGTTTTATTCCAATCAATTCTACGGATTTCGTCTCCGAACTGATAAGGGCGGACTTCTGAAAACGTCATTCCCTGACCTTTGAAAGCACTGTGATATTGCCCCATCAAAGTAGCTTCCGTTTTCCTTCTGGTACGGATTTCTATTTGCTTGACTTTTTTTACAATATCTTTTATTTGCATAATCAATTTGAAAATGTGCTAATTTGAGAATTTGAAAGTGAGAAAGATGATAATTTTCAAATTTCTACATTCTCAAATTTTCAAATTGTGATTAGGGTGCTTGAATTTTTGCTAAAATTCTATTTACAATTTCCTCAGAAGTAATTTCTTCGGCTTCAGCTTCAAAAGTAAGTCCGATTCTGTGTCTTAAAACATCCTGCGCCAAAGCTTTTACATCTTCAGGAATTACAAAAGCTCTTCCTTTCAAAAACGCATAAGCTCTTGATGCAATGGCTAAGTTGATTGATGCTCTTGGTGACGCTCCGAAACTAATGTAATTTTTTAGTTCAGAAAGTCCATATTTTTCAGGATAACGGGTTGCAAAAACCATGTCCAGAATATATTTTTCAATTTTTTCATCCAGATAAATCTGATTGACAATTGCTTTTGCCTCAACAATATTCTGTAATGAAATTACCTGTTTTATTTCAGGTTGATGTGAGGTAGAAACCATTCTCATTACTTTTCTTTCATCTTCAAATTCAGGATAATCGATTTTACATTTCAGCATAAAACGGTCGCTTTGTGCTTCAGGTAAAAGATAGGTCCCTTCCTGATCGATCGGGTTTTGAGTAGCTAAAACCAGGAAAGGTTTCGGTAACGGCATTGTTTCGTCACCGATGGTCACCTGCTTTTCCTGCATTACTTCCAAAAGAGCCGACTGTACTTTTGCAGGAGCTCGATTGATCTCATCTGCCAAAACAAAATTTGCAAAAACAGGACCTCTTTTTATAGAAAAATCATTTTCTTTGATATTATAAATCATTGTTCCTACCACATCTGCAGGAAGCAAATCTGGAGTAAACTGAATTCTTGAAAAATCGCCGTGAACCGCTTCTGCCAAAGTCTTTATCGCTAAAGTTTTTGCCAAACCGGGAACACCTTCCAGCAAAACATGCCCATTTCCTAAAAGACCGATCAAAAGCCGATCGATCATGTAATGTTGACCAATAATCGCTTTATTGATTTCCTGCCTTAGAAGATTAAAAAAATAATTTTGTTCTTTAACCTTTTCGGTCAATTGACGGATGTCTTCTGCTTGATATGAATCTGACATTAGTTTGAATTAAAATAATGGGTAAATTTCTGATAAATACTTGCACTAATCAACACAATTAATGCCATATTTGAGTTAAAGTTTGTTAAATATTCTCTCTTAAATATAAGAATAATAATTGAACTTTTACTAAATCTGTCTCTGGAAAACGCTTACTTTCATAAAAATCTATAAATTTTCATTCATTGATTCGGTCAAGAATTGTCATTTTCAGTTTATTAAACTATTTTTGAAGATTAAAAATATTGCAAAATGAATTATCATTTTCAAGCTCACAGACAGGTCAGAAAAAATCTTTTGGATATTCTTCAGAACACTTCTCACCAGGATCTGTTATTAATTCCGGATGGTTTTAATAATAATATCTATTGGAATATTGCTCACACCGTTGCTACACAGCAATTGCTGCATTATTACCTGAGTGGAAACACGTTCAGAATTGATAAATACTGGATCGAAACATACAAAAAAGGCACGTTACCGAATCTGAATGTTCAAAAATCTGAAGTCGAGGATTTGGAATTTTTACTGACCGAAACTTCAAAAACTTTAATGAAAGATTTCGACAGTGATTTCTTTTCAGATTACACGCCTTACACCACAAGTTTTGGGATGGATCTGAAAAGTATTCAGGATGCTATTATTTTTAACAACATGCACGAAAGTCTGCACTACGGCTATGCAATGGCGCAGAAGCGAGCAATTTTAGGAGAAAAAGGAAGATAGTCGGTTTGTGAATTTTGCTACGCAAGTCAAAAGTCAATTGTGAATTACACATAGTTGAAAATTGATTTCGAAGAAAAGTTGACAATTGACCATTCACCATATAATTTTTATGACAAATCAATGAAAGACGATTTTATTTTTGGGCTTCGTCCCGTATTGGAAGCTATTGAAGCTGGAAAAACTATTGACAAAATTTTTGTGCAAAATGCATTGCAGGGTGAGATTTACGCTGAACTGAAAGCTATTTTAGCAAAAAATAAAATACGTCCCAACTACGTTCCGGTAGAGAAACTTAACCGTTTTACAAGGAAAAACCACCAAGGTGTAGTGGCTTTTATTTCTGATGTTCCATTTCACAGAATAGAAAATATTGTTCCTGAATTATTTGAAGAAGGTAAAACGCCATTCATTTTAATTTTAGACAGATTAACCGATGTAAGAAACTTCGGAGCAATTTGCAGAACTGCAGAATGTGTAGGAATTGATGCGATTGTAATTCCTGAAAAAGGAGGTGCACCGGTAAATTCTGATGCGATAAAAACTTCAGCCGGAGCGATGTACAACATCAAAATCTGTAAAGAACCCAACTTGGCTCACGTTGTAGATTTCCTACAGCAAAGTGGAATTGCAGTATTTTCTGCAACTGAAAAGGCACAAAAATTGATATACGACGTTGATTTTACTGCGCCTTGCGCCATTGTAATGGGAAATGAAGAGACCGGAATTTCTAAAGAAGTTCTGCATCATTCAGACGAAAAAATAAAGCTTCCGATAGAAGGAAAAACACAGTCTTTGAACGTTTCTGTAGCTTGTGGAGCGATTTTATATGAAGCAATGAGACAGAAAATCACAAAAATTTAATTCAACTTTTTAAAATTATTTAATGAAAAATATAGCAGCATTAGCGCTTATCTCAATAGCACTTGTTTCATGTAAAAAGGAAACAGCAACCGTAACAAAAATAGATCCTAAAACAGGAAAAACAATCACCGTAGAAGTTCCTGCAGACTCTGTAAAAGAAGTAAAAGCAGATGCTGCAATTAAAGATTCTGTGGGTATTTTCAAACAGACTTTTAAACTTGAAAAAGGAAAAACTTATCCTTTGACAACGTACCAAAGAGATACAAAAACGATGACTGATCCGCAAGGTAAAACCATGACCGGAACCAGCGAATCTACTGACGAAATGAGTTTCACAGTGAATGATATTAAAGGAAATGTTTATGATCTTACCATCAACCTGATTGGAAAGAGAAACTCTCAGTCTGCACAAGGAAAAACTGTTATTGTAGATACCAAACTTCCTCTTCCTAAAGAAGATGATCTGAAAATGATCTGGAATGTGAACAAAGCACTTACCGGAAACAAGCTGAACATGAAGATGGATACAAAAGGAAATGTAATTTCTATCACCGGATTTGAAGCTGTCTACACAAAAATTTCTGATGCGCTTAAAAACATCGTTAAAGACGCCAACCAAAGAGCAAGCGTTGTGGCAAGCCTTAAAGAAAGCTTTAACGAAAAAGTTCTGAAAGATCAGTTTGAAAAAAACCTCTCTGTAATTCCTAAAAAAGGAGCAAAAATCGGTGAAAAATGGAGTACTTCTGAAAGCGCAGATGAAGCCGGAAAAATCAAAGTAACATCAAACTACACCCTTAAAAGTGCAGGAAACGGAATTGTAGAAATTGCAATCACTGGTGGAATTCCTAAAAAAGAAGAGAAAAAATCTCAAGGTCCGATGACGCACAGCATGAGCAGTGAATTGTCTCAAAACGGAACGATCAAGTTTGATCAAAACACAGGGTGGATTAACAACCAAAACATCAGTGTAAAAACAACGCAGGTAGAAACTATTTCAGACGGAAAGCAATCTCAGTCGATGAAAAGTGTTTCTAACTCTTCTGTAATGGTAAACCCTTCATCTAAATAAGTTTTAGGGTTTGAGTGTCTGAAAGTTTTAGAACTGAAATTTTAAAACTTTAAACCTTGAACTTTGAATTATTAAATAAAAATAATATGTCTTTTATCAAAGGAATTTTTGAGATCGTTCTCGCAACCATTGTTATTTTTTTTGTCTGGAATATTTTGAAGAGAATTTTCTTCAAAAAGTTTTATAATTTCATGGGATTCAAACCTAATAACAATCAACAGCAGGAAACCAAAAACTCAAAAACGAATATTGAAAAAAAAGTAAAGTGGGACGCAGAAACTGTGGACTATGAAGAGGTGAAAGAGAAAAGATAATATTATTTTGACTTTCTAAAACACCTAAATTAAAATCTACTTAATAACCGAGATGGCAAAAAACAAAAACTTAATATATATTGCAGTTTCATTAATTGCATTTTTAGTTTTAGCATTTTTATATTCTACTCCTGTTTTTACAGGAAAACAGCTTTTCCAGCATGATATTGTTCAGTATCGAGGTGGCGCAAAAGAGTTGATTGATTATCGTAACAATTATGATAAAGAAACTTACTGGAGCGACTCTATGTTTGGCGGAATGCCCACTTACCAGATGGGAAGCCGTTTTGAAGGCGACATTATCAAAAAAGTTGATAGCTATCTGAATATTTTGCCAAGACCGGTTAATTATCTGTTTTTACTGTTCTCAGGATTTTTCCTTTTGGGAATGGTTGCCGTCAGAAACTGGAAATACGCCCTTTTGGGAGCCACATTTTTCGGACTCTCCACTTATTTTTACATCATTATTGCAGCCGGGCACAACGGAAAAGTAAACACCATAGAATATTTCGCGCCACTTTTAGCCGGAATTTTATTGGTTTATATCAGAAAAAAATACGTCCTCGGATTTATTGTAACCACCCTTTTCTTCGGATTACAGGTTGCAGCAAACCATCCACAAATGACCTATTATCTGTTCTTAGGTTTAGGATTTTTATTTATTTCTGAATTGGTAAGAGCGATCAAAAAGAAAGTTCCGATGAAGCATTTTTTGATTTCATCAGGAATTATAGCTTCTGCTTTGGCAATCGGAGTTGGAATGAATTCTCAGCGAATCATGGCTAATTCTGAGTACATCAAAGAAACAGTAAGAGGAAAACAAATTCTGAATACCGAAACGCATACTGCCGGAAATTCTGGAATGGATAAAGAAAGCATCCTGATGTGGAGCTACGGTAAACTGGAAACTTTAAACCTATTTATCCCAAGATTAATGGGCGGCGGAAGCCAGGAGCCTGAAGGAGCTGCAATGATGGAGAAAGTACAGCAGATGGTTCAGGACAATGTAACTTCTCAGGCAGAAATGGATAGAGTTTCAAAAGGATTTGGAAGCTTGACATATTGGGGAGATCAGCCCGGAACTTCAGGACCAGCTTATCAAGGTGCCATTGTTTGTTTCTTGGCGCTTTTAGGATTCTTTTTTGCCTCAAAAAAATACCGTTATTGGATTTTAGGTGCTACAATTCTCACCATATTATTGGCTTGGGGAAGCAACTTTATGCCACTTTCAGATTTCTTTATCGATTACGTTCCTTTTTACAGCAAATTCAGAGCGCCATCTTCTATTTTGGTTGTTGTGGAATTGTTATTTCCATTAATAGCGATTATCGGATTGTATAGATTCTTCAATAGCGAAACGTTGGAAGAAGATTACAAAAAGAAAATCCTTACTTATGTTGGAGGTGGAACTTTAGGTTTAACTTTAATTCTAATTATTTTCGGAAAATCAATTTTAGGTTTTGCCACGGATAATGAAAAAGTATACTTACCACCTTTTCTACTTGATTATTTGGTTGATGAACGTTTCAGTATGTTCAGAACTGATGCAATAAAAGCTTTCTTGTACGTCGGAATCACGGTAGCTGTTTTATTCTTTGCTTTAAAACAAAAGCTTAATCAGAATATTGCTTTAATTATTATCGGATTGGTAAGTTTATTTGATCTTTGGTCTGTAAATAAGCGTTATCTAAACGATGATAATTATGTAGATAAGATCTTTGCTGAAAACCCTTTCCAAACTGAAGGTTCAGATTATTTAGCTGAAAAAGTAGGTGATAACCCAAACCTACAGTCTATTTTAGCGAGTATTCCTGTCAACAAAACATTAGAAACTATTGCTGAAAATGACAAAAAACATTACAGGATTTACAATCAGGTTTTAGGAACAACGAGCGAAACTAACACTTCTTATTTTAAAGCTTCAATCGGAGGTTATCATGCGGTAAAACTGAGAAGATATGATGACTTATTAAATGAATATATTTCTAAAGTTGATAGCGTAAAAACTCCAAAAATCCTGAATTTGCTCAACACCAAGTATATGATTTTTGGAAATCCGGGAGAGCCACAAGTTGTTCCGAATCCTAAAGCCAATGGAAATGCATGGTTTGTAAGTGACTTGAAATTTGTAAATACTCCGGACGAAGAAATTAAATATATCGGGGAGATCGACAGCAAAAAAACTGCGGTCATCAATGTTTCCGACAAATCATATTTTAATAACAAACAAGTTCAGGCAGATTCTACCGCAACAATTAACCTGACAAAATATGAGGCCAATGAGTTGGAATTCAAATCTAAGTCGAAAACTCCGCAATTAGCCGTTTTCTCTGAAATTTATTATCCTCATGGCTGGAAAGTTTTTGTTGATGAAAAAGAAGTCCCATACATCAAAGCTGATTATTTATTGCGTGCAGTACATGTTCCGGCTGGAAATCATCATATCAAAATGATTTTTGAACCACAAGTGATCGAAACCGGAAAATGGATTTCTCTTCTTTGCTTCGGATTGTTTATTGCGTTGAGTGCTTTTGGAATTTTCTGGCTGAATAAAAAGAAAAAAGAGAACGTTTTAATTAAAGAAAAAAATATAACAAGCTAGGCTTAAAAACCTAATACTCTTAACTTCTTAAATTAAATCTTAATGGTAAACAAAACATTAAGGTCTGAATTAAGAAGTTAATGTTTTAAAAACCTTATTTCTTCGGAATTTTAATTTCATGGAAGATAAAAAAATCCTCATCATCACTTATTATTGGCCACCTGCAGGAGGACCAGGTGTTCAGCGTTGGTTAAAATTCGCAAAATATCTTCCAGAATTTGGCTGGAAACCGATTATTTACACACCTGAAAACCCAAGCTACCCTTTATTGGATAATAGCTTAATGAAAGATGTTCCTGATGATTTGGAAATCGTAAGAACAAAAATATGGGAGCCTTATCAATTGGCGGAAAAGCTTAATAAAAGTAATAAAAAATTCAAAGCAGGGCAGTTTGATGTAGGCAACAATCAAAGTTGGAAATCTAAACTTTCTATTTGGGTGAGAGGTAATTTTTTCATTCCCGACGCGAGAGTTTTTTGGGTTAATCCTTCCACACAGTTTCTTGAGCAATATTTGAAAATCAACAATATTGAGACGATTGTTACTTCGGGGCCGCCCCACTCTATGCATTTGATTGGTTTAAATTTAAAAAGGAAATTTCCTAATTTAAAATGGATTTCCGATTTCCGTGATCCGTGGACCGAAATTTCGTATTATAAACATTTAAAACTGACCAACAGATCAGACAAAAAACACCGTCAATTGGAATCTGAAGTTTTCAAAAATGCAGATATTACTCTGGCAACAAGTTATACCGATGCTGAAAATTTCCGTAAAAGCGGAGCGAATGCGTTTTGTATCACCAATGGTTTTGATGAAACAGACTCAAACCCTCAAACCCTTCAACCCTCAAACTCTCCAACCCAATTTACACTAAGTTACATCGGTGTTTTAGAGCAGTTGAGAAATCCAGAAAATCTTTGGAAAGCACTCGATAATTTAGTGAAAACTAATTCAGATTTTGAGGAAAACTTCAATCTTAAATTTGTTGGAAGAATTGATGATAAAATTTTAAAAACCCTTGAAAAATCGAGCTTAAAAAATCATATTCAGAATCTTGGTTACGTTTCGCACGATAAAGCGGTTGATGAAATGGCGAAGTCTTCCCTTTTATTGATTACTAATTTTCCAAATGATTCTTCAAAAGGCATTATTCCTGGGAAAATATTTGAATATTTAGCAACTGGAAAACAAATTATTTCTTTCGGTCCTAATGAAGCTGATGTTGCAAAAATTTTAGATGAAACAAAAGCCGGAAAACATTTTGGGTACAATGATTCCAGAGAAATTGAAAATTTTATTTTAGAAAAATTCGAACTGTGGAAAAGTGGAAACCTTTTAGAAAACACTCAAAATATTGAGCAGTTTTCAAGAAGAAATTTGACAAAACAGTTGGTACAAATTCTGTAAACTACCCCGTCTTTAACTTCGTTGAATCTACCCTTTATAAAAGGGGAATTTTAAATCGTCCATTCGTCATTGATGACAGCGATTACGTAATATTTCCCTTCAAATTCTTCAAACACAAATCGGAGTGCATTCCAATCCATTCCGCCATTTTTTTCAGATCCGGGAATATAATTTTCTGTAAAATTGGTGTTGGGATATATTTCTTTTAAATTATTGAGAGAATTACCTGTGCCTAAAAATGTATCAAATGCATAGTCAGCTTTTGTGAAATCTTTTTTAAATACCCAGTTTTTGAGATATTGCTCAAGAGTTGCTTTATAAATCTCACCCGACCCATCTCTGGAGCCCCAAGTAAAAATAGTTTTTGTAGGCAGATATTTCTCGAAATCGGTTTTTGAGAAATGCTTGTCTTCATTTCGGTTAACAAAAGCATACATCGAAAATCTCACCCCTTTTTCAGGATGAATATAATTGGCAAAAACATCATAATAGCCTACTTTCAGTGCTTGTAAAAGCTCATCATTTGTCTTTTTCAACGCTACTTCTTTTGAGAACGCTTCAGGTTTTGTATCTGCTCTTTCATTTGATCTTTTCAGATTATCCGTAGAAACTACCGGACTTTTATCTTGTTTTTTCTCACACGATAAGGCTGCTAAAAGTAAGATTGCTAAAAAAGATTTTCTCATTATAAAATTTTCGTGAAAAGTTCAAAAGCGATGCCAGTTTTGAGTTTTAAATTTTTAGTGTTCAATTGAATGAATAGAGTTTAAATATTATAAGTATAGTTTTTGACTTATTACTAAAAGCCTCTTGCTTCAAGCTTTTTTGTATTTTTGTTAGATGGAAATTTTAGATATTCTGATTATCGGCGCCGGGCCAATTGGTCTCAACTGCGCACTCGAAGCCAAGAAAAACAACCTGAATTATTTAATTATAGAAAAAGGAACGATTGTAAATTCGCTTTACAATTACCCTTTATACATGAAGTTTTTTTCGACGGCAGATAAGCTTGAAATTGCAGAAATTCCTTTTATCTCGGCTGCACCAAAACCGGGAAGACAAGAAGCGTTGGAATATTATCAGGGAATTGCAAGGCAGAAAAACATCAATATCAACCTTTACGAAAAAGTATTAAAAGTTTCTAAAACCGGAAAAATATTTGAAATTGAAACTTCCAAATCAAAATATACTGCCAAGAACGTCATTATCTCGACCGGGTTTTATGATATTCCGAATCTGATAAAAATTCCGGGTGAAGATTTGCCTAAAGTAAAGCATTATTATACCGAACCTTATCCTTATGCAAAACAGAAAATCGTAGTCATCGGATCGAGTAATTCTTCAGTTGATGCCGCTTTAGAAACTTATAGAAAAGGAGCCGAAGTAACAATGATCATTCGAAATTCTGAAATTTCTGAAAATGTAAAATATTGGGTAAAACCAGATATTGAAAACAGGATTGCAGAAGGAAGTATTAAAGCTCATTTTAATGCTGAATTGATAGAAATTAAAGAGAAAACGGTTATTTTTAAAGATAAAGAAGGTGAAATTCAGGAAATTGAAAATGATTTTGTCTTGGCAATGACTGGTTATCTTCCTGATTTTGATTTTCTTAAAAATTCCGGTATTGACTTACAAGGTGAATGTTTAAATCCTGTCTACAACCATGAAACCATGGAAACAAATATTGAAAATTTATATTTGGCGGGTGTTGTTTGTGGTGGAAAAGACACTCACCTTTGGTTTATTGAAAATTCAAGAATTCATGCGGAAATGATTGTGAAGAATATTCTTTCAAAGTAAATTATTAATCGGAAATAGATCACAAAATATTCCTACTTTTGGATTATTCAATCTTCCCATGAGAAAAAATATCATCTTCGCCTTACTTACCACATTTTTTTCAATTACAATTTCAGCTCAGTCGGATAGCATTCGAGTGTATGTTACCAAAGCGCTGAAAATTATGAAAAGTAAATCGGTGAATAAATCAAAGCTTAATTGGGATGACATATTCGATAAAACTCTTGCAGAAGCATCGAAAGCTAAAACGATAAAAGAGACTTATCCCATTATAAAAAATGCTTTAAGTTCATTAAACGATTCTCATTCTAATTTTTATCCTGCAGAAGTGGTAAAAGCCTACACTTTAGGATACAAAGCCACGGGCCAGGAGTTTCCGGTCATTAAAAGTGAAATCCTTGAAAATAATTATGCTTACATCAGTTTACCAGATATTGGCTCGTTCAATAAAGATGACTGGAACCAGTACATTGATACTTTTTATGCCAAGGTTAATGACTTGCAAAAAAGTAAACCTAAAGGCTGGATCATCGATTTGAGAGGAAATTTTGGAGGAATGCTTTATCCGATGTATGCTGCAATAGCTCCTTTTTTAGATACTAAAAATGTAGTCGGCACAATAGATGCGGAAAGACAAATTGAGTATTACAATTATAAAGACGCTAAATTTTATGAAGGTTCAACAGCTACACAGATGTTTCAACTGACACAAAAAGAGCCCAAACCGACAAAAAAGCCAGTTGCCATATTGGTAGATAAAGTCACCGGAAGTTCGGCAGAATTTATTACCGCTGCATTTGTTGGTCAAAAAAATGTAAAGATTATCGGCACCAACACGCAGGGTTTAACATCAGGAAACCAGGAATACAAATTATCCGATGGGTCTTTCCTTGTACTTACGGTTGGTAATATCGTTGACAGAACAGGAAAAGAATATGCTAAAATTGGTGAAGGAATTCCCCCAAATATTATCATTGAAAAATCAGATGACAAAGCAAAAACGAATGAAACTTATTTAAAAGAAGCGTTTAAGTACATTGATGGCAAATAAAAAATTAAAAATCAACCTTCATTCCCAAAATAAAATTTCTTTTCGCTGCAGGATTATAATATCGGTTTCCAAAAGCATTGATGTCAAAACCTAAAACATACTCTTCATTATATAAATTCTGAACTTGCAGATATAAATTCACTCTTGTTTTCTCAAAATCTACCGGAAATCTGAATTGAATATTTCCTATCAAACTTGAGTTAGACCAAACCGAATTCGCAGCATTCAAAGGCATTTTTGAGGTATAAAAATGTGAATAATCGACAAAAAGTTTTTTAAAGAAAGTAAAATTCAACAAACTGTTTATTGTTGTTCCTGGAACTCCCGTCAAATCATTTCCTGAAAAGACATTTTGATTTTGCTGATAATTTTTAAATTTAAAATCATAAAAACTTCCTGAAAATCTGAATTTCAACTGACTGAAAAAATCATTTTTAAGATCAAAGTTTTTAGACTCCAACAAAACTTCAAAGCCTTTCTGAACAGTCTTCCCTGAGTTGACAAAATATTCCTGTCCGCCTTCATTTTGCCTTCTTACAATTGCATCATTAAGTCTGAAATCAAAATAGTTTGCTTCCACAAAAAAGGAATTTGCGAATTGTTTCCTGATTCCAACTTCTTTATTCCAGCCATATTCCGGAGTGAGATTTACATTAAATTCTTGTGTCGAAGAACGGATTTCTTCATTCGTTGGCGCAGAATTTCCTTTACCGATTTTCCCCCTAACCGAAAAACCTTTTTCTAAAAGATAAGTTACTCCAAAATTAGGAAGCCATTGATTTTTAAAATGTATATCTCCGTTTTCTGTTCGTGGATAAAGCCTTTCCCAATCGTAAGAATTTGAATTTAAACTTACCGAAATATCGCTAAAAAGTTTTTCATTAACATTTAATTTCTGCGACAGAAAATAAAATCCTGAAGTGTTTTTAATCTGATCAAAATTTTGTGGATTCCCTTCAATACCTTTGTTATTATCGTAATTTTTTACGAAAATATCATTAATTCCACCTTCGAAACCAAATCGATACGCTAAAGAAACTTTATCCCAAATTTTCTCATAATTAAAGTGGGTTCTTACTGCAAAATTCTTTTCAAAACGATTTTCAAAATTGGTAATAAACGGATTTTCAAAATCTACGTAAGAGCCCTGAACTAAAATGAAATGCGAAAAATTATGATTAAATTGATATTCATTTGAAAGCCCCGCAAGAATCATTTTATTGCGAATTCCCGCATTCTGTTCTTCAGCGCCCGGAAGAGTTGCGGTCTTTGGTCTGGCTTGCTTCCTATCTGCATTCCTTTGCTCCAAAGTCAGTCCGCCTGGAGTTTGATAATCAAGATCAGAATACATTATCATTCCTTTTAAAATTCCTTTTTCTGAATATTGAAAATTATCTTTTATAAAGATTTGCTTTCTTTTTACTTTCGACTGTTCACGATAAGAATCGGTTTGATAATAATTTTGAAAAACTTCCAAAAAATGTTTCCCGATTTGTTTAGAAAAATTAAAACTCTGGTTAAACGTTCCATAACTTCCGGTGGATAAATTAGCTGATAAATTGTCTGAAGATTTTGTTTTTAAAAGCACTGTTCCGCCAGTTACAGCTCCATAATCACCACTTTCCGGACCTTTATAAATTTCCATTCGATCAATTAATTCTGGAGAAATCACATTAAAATAGGTATTTCCGGAAGCATCTGACAAAATAAAATCATCCAGATAAACCTTTACATTACGAACGCCAAAGGGTGAGCGTAAGGTACTTCCACGAAGCGAAACCCTGTAACTTCCGGGGGAACGTTCTTCCATTCTTGCTCCTGCAATTTGATTGATCGATTCCAGCATTCTTTCTGGAGTATTTTGATTCAGTAAATTTTCTGAAACTACCGAAACTGATTTTGTGGAAGCAATAAAAGTAGTTGGCTTTTTATAAGCATCAATTTTTACTTCTGAAATTAAGTTGACAGAATCTTTTTTCTGAGAAAATAAAATTGAAGCTGATAAAAAAGGGAAAACTAAGTAAATCTTTTTCATTGCGATATGCTATGCAAATATTGTACTGTTTATGCGTGATAATGAATATTATGACATAAAAAAACTGGTCAGCGTTTTGGCTCCTGACAAGGTTGATGTGTATAAAAATTTTCTTTCAAAATCTTCTTTTGTTTTATCGCTGTTTTTGCGTGAGGGATACGGCGGGCGGCGACGAAGGAGCCGGTGCGAGTGAGGCATGAACGAGTACGGTAGCGAAGCGAACCCCAGAGCAGCCTGACCCTACGTTTTCCAAGGCTAAAGCTCATAGGTTTTGAAAACCTATGAGCTTTAGCCTTGGAAAACGTAGGGGCACGCCCAAAATGGACTTTTAAAGACTCTCTTTTTTATCACCAATCATCCATGGAACAATAAAGTAGAATGCAATGGCAATTAAGGTTGCCAAAACTCCGGTACCAACCCATAAAACGGTAAATCCTAATTTTTCAGCAATTAAAGTTCCCAAATATGGGGTCACAATAAATGCGATTGAAAAAGAAATTCCATTCAATCCCATATAGGCACCTTTGTTGTTTTTTCCTGATCTTAAGGCGGTGATGGTCGACATAAAAGGCAATGCCCAAATCTCACCAATCGACAATAAAGTCATTGAAATTACTAAAGTAATAATACTGTAATCGAAGCCCAACATCGCATAAGAAAGACCACAAATAAAGGTTCCTAAAAACATGGTTCTAGCTAAGCTCAGATATTTTTCGGCAATCTGAACCAATCCCATTTCGAGCAAAACAACTATAAATCCGCTATACCCTAATAAATAACCGATATTTTGCTGACTTAAGTGTGCAGTATCTTTATAAAAAATTGTCAAAGTACTGAATAGCTGGAAAAAACAGATTGAAAAAAGCATACACAAGAAGCAGTAAATTAAAAATTTATTATCGCGATATGGCGAATTTTCTTTTTTAATCTCAATCGCTTCTTTCACTTTTCTTGCTTTCAGTTTTGCGAGTTTATTGCGTTTTCGAAAGAATATAATGTATAAAATTCCTGCTAATAAAGCTGCTAAAGCATTTGAAAAAAACAAAAACTCATAAGAAATTGCCGACAAAATTCCACCTAAAGCAGGACCGATAGAGAATCCTAAATTGACCGCCATTCGGTTTAATGAAAATGCTCTTGTAATGTTTTCCGGTTTCGCATATTTGGTAATCGCAACTGAGTTTGCCGGACGAAAGGAATCACTTACAATACTTTGAATTAAAATAATGGCAGCAACTCCCACTTCTGTTTTAAAAAGTGGAATTAAACAAAACAGCGGAACACTTAGTAACAAACTAAGGTATTGAACTTTGTATTCTCCAATTTTATCGGTGATAAATCCGCCTATCCAAGAACCAATTACAGAACCGATCCCGAAAAAGCTAAGCACAATTCCTGTATGTTCTATACTGAATTTTAAATGTGCAGTCATATAAACTCCCAAAAATGGGAGCACCATCGAACCTGCACGGTTGATGAGCATTACCAATGCAAGCATCCAGCTTTCTTTCGATAGCCCTTTGTATGAACTGGCGTATATATGTAATAGTTTCACAATTTTCTAATTTTAATTTGATGATAATTCGTTCATAATTTTTGATAGAATTTCATCTTTTATTTATTAAATTATCTTTTTTCATTGATAGGATTCATCCTATCCCTTATTAAATCGTCCCTTCGGGACTTTTAAACACAAATAGCATTAATATTTCTCATTAATAACACAAAATATTCGTGTATTCGTGGCATATTATGGTACAATAATATTTAAAAACAAAAAACAGAGCTTAAAAATTAAGCCCTGTTTCATTTATATGATATAAATCAATTTTTTACTCCGGCTTATAAGAGTCTTTTAATGTCACAGTTCTATTGAACACAAAATTTGTATCTGTAGAATCCTGATCTTTCGTAAAGTAGCCAATTCTCTGGAACTGTAGCGGTTCACCCACAGCAACATCCTTTAAACTAGGCTCAGCAAATCCTTGAATTGTATTGACAGATTCAGGGTTAATGAAATTTAAAAAATCTACATCTTTCTCGGCATCAGGCTGTTCAACAGTAAATAATTTTTCGTAATTTCTTACTTCAATAGGAATTGCATGCTGCGCAGAAACCCAGTGAATGGTACCTTTTACTTTTCTCAAACTTTCTTCAGTTCCGCTTCCAGATTTAGATTTTTCGTCATAAGTAGCGTAAATGGTTGTAATCTCACCATTTTCATCCTTCTCTACTCTTTCACCTTTAATGATGTAAGCAGATTTTAAGCGGACTTCGCCACCCAGTCTTAATCTAAAGAATTTATTGCCCGCTTCTTCCTTGAAGTCTTCGCGCTCAATATATAATTCTCTTGAGAAAGGAATTTCTCTTGTTCCTGCATCTTCCTGCTCATTATTATTTTCGGTAGTCAACCATTCCTCTTGACCTTCTGGATAGTTTTCAATGACCAATTTGATAGGATCTACAACGGCCATCACACGTTTAGCCACTTTATTAAGATCTTCACGAACACAAAAATCTAATAATTGAATTTCAATTAAATTTTCTCTTTTTGCAACCCCAACTTTATCAATAAATTTTCTGATTGCATTAGCCGTGAAGCCTTTTCTCCTCATTCCGGAAATTGTAGGCATTCTAGGATCATCCCAACCATTGACTACATTTTCAGCGATTAGCCTTTGTAGTTTCCTTTTGGAAGTGATCATATAAGAAACGTTCATTCTCGCAAATTCTCTTTGCTTATTTTTAACCTTCCCTTCTTCGTATACTTGGTCTAAATACCAGTTGTAAAGTGGTCTGTGGTTTTCAAACTCCAAAGAACATAATGAATGCGAAACTTGTTCTAAATAGTCAGATTCACCATGCGCCCAGTCGTACATTGGATAGATTTTCCAGGCAGTACCTGTTCTGTGGTGAGGCTTATTCAAGATTCTGTACATCACAGGGTCACGCATGTTCATATTTGGTGAAGCCATGTCAATTTTTGCACGAAGAGACATTGAGCCACTTTCAAATTCGCCGTTTTTCATCCTTTCAAATAAATCTAAAGATTCTTCGACAGGACGATTTCTAAATGGAGATTCTACTCCCGGTTCTGCAGGATTTTTTCTCTGCTCGGTAATAACCTCAGAAGGTTGCTCATCAACGTAAGCTTTTTCTTCCTTAATCAATTGAACAGCCCAATCGTAAAGCTGCTGGAAGTAATCGGATGCGTACAATACTTTATCCCACTTAAAACCTAGCCACTCGACATCTTTCATGATAGAATCTACAAATTCCTGCTCTTCTTTTTCAGGGTTTGTATCGTCGAAACGAAGGTTTACGGGAGCATTGTATTTTTCACCCAAACCGAAGTTGATGCAGATCGCTTTTGTGTGACCTACATGCAAATAACCGTTTGGTTCAGGCGGAAAACGGAAACGGATCTGATCTTGTTTCAAACCGTTTGCCAAATCATCTTCGATAATTTGCTCAATAAAATTGAGTGATTTTTTTTCTTCTTCCATTAAAATTCGCTTTAAAATGTCGTATTATCTGACAATCTGCAAATTTAAGAAATTTAAAGGGTTTTAAGAAATTATAGTTTAAAAGCTGAATTAATAAATTTTTATTTCAATTTGGCATAATATTTTCTATGTATAAAAACGCATTTAGTAATTATAACATTAAATCTTTAGTAATTACTTAATTAATAAAGATTATTGCTAAAATATTGTATTTACAAACTTTAACAAAATCATCACCATGCAAAAAATTAGAAGACATATATTCTATTTTTTAGAATATATAAAGAAAGCAATCTTCATTGAAGACGTTGTATAATGTCTTTTAAGCAATTTGATTTTAATACTAATTGATTTTGAAAAACAATTTGTCGCCAATCAGATCAAGATGCGTTTCAAAATTATTAGTAAACAGGTTTCCTGTGCCCAATCCCTGAGGAATAAAAATATCTTTCGTAAAAGTGTACTGCGCAATGGCGTTTAATCCAATATTACTTTCTAAAGCAGATGTAATCCACCACTTTATATTTTGCTGCTCAGCTAAAGATATCCATTCGTCAGAACCTGCAAAACCTCCGACCAAAGCTGGCTTCAGAATAATGTATTGAGGTTTTATTTTTTCTAAAAGTTTCTTCTTTTCGTTTAAATTAAAAATTCCGATCAGCTCTTCATCAAGTGCTATTGGAGTCGGGGTGTTCGCACACAAAACTGCCATATCATCCCAATTTCCAGCTTTTATTGGTTGTTCGATAGAATGAATATGCAAATCTGAAAGCTGTTGCAATACAACTTGAGCCTCTTCTTTAGAAAATCCACCATTGGCATCAACCCGTAATTCTAATTGTTCTTTTGAAAATTTTTGTCTCAGTTTTTGAAGAATAGCATGTTCAGATTTCCAATCGACACCGATTTTTAATTTGATACAATGAAAGCCTTGTTCAAGTTTTTCCTGAATCTGCTCTTCCATAAAATCTATATCCCCCATCCAGATTAAACCATTAATCGTCATTGAGCCTTTCTCACTTGTAAATTCGCTTGGAAAATAAAGTTTCCCGCCGTGTTTTAAATTCAACAAAGCCTGCTCGTAGCCAAACCAAATTGATGGAAATTCTTTTAATTCTTCTTTTAAAAATTTAAAATCCCGGTTAATGTTTTCACAGAGCCATTGCATTTTTTCTTCATACTCTGGCGTATCATCATAACTCAACCCTCTGAATAGTGCACACTCTCCTACTCCGTTGTTTGCATTTTCAAAAATTTCAAGAATGTAGGTTTCTTTAGTAAGCAAAACGCCGCGAGATGTTCCACTCGGGCGCTTGAATTCTAATATATATTTGTAATATTTTGCTGTCATTTATTTTACGCTGTCAATTCGCATAAATTCTTCTGCCTTTTCCACCATCTCAACACTTCCACAGAAAAAAGGAATTCTTTGGTGAAGCTCTGTCGGCTCGATTTCCATAATTCTTCTGAAACCATCTGTAGCCTTTGCACCAGCTTGTTCTGCCAAAAATGCCATAGGATTACATTCATATAACAATCTCAACTTTCCATTTGGTGATTGGCCATATGACGGATATATATAAATTCCGCCTTTTAACATATTCCTATGAAAATCAGCTACTAAAGAACCAATATATCTTGAAGTGTAAGGACGATCGCCTTCCTCCATCTGACAATATTTCAGGTAATTTTTAACTCCTTGCGGAAACTTGATATAATTTCCTTCGTTGATTGAATAAATTTTACCTGATTTCGGGAATGTCATATTTGGATGGGATAAATAATATGTTCCCAAAGAAGGATCCAAAGTAAACCCGTTTACACCGTTACCAGTGGTGTAAACAATCATTGTAGAAGATCCGTAAATAACATATCCTGCAGCAATCTGGTTAATACCTTTCTGTAAAAAATCTTCCAGCTGCACCGGAGTTCCCGGCTCTGTAACTCTTCTGTAAATTGAGAAAATAGTTCCCACAGAAACATTTACATCAATATTTGAAGAACCGTCTAAGGGATCGATCAAGACGACATATTTACTTAAATGCCCATTTTCTCCGCATTTAATATCAATAAAATCATCGTTCTCTTCAGAAGCAATACCGCAAACAACTTCTCTTTGAGAAAGTGCAGTGATAAAAATATCGTTGGCAATCACATCAAGCTTCTGTTGCTCTTCACCCTGAACATTCTGGTTTCCTGCAGCTCCTGCAATATCTACAATTCCTGCTTTGTTTACTTCTCTGTTTACAACTTTGGACGCCAGTCTTATAGCACTTAGAAGACGTGAAAATTCCCCAGTGGAATACTGAAAATCTTCCTGCTTATCAATTAAAAATTCTCCTAGCGTCTGTAATGGTTGATCTGACATTTTTATGTTTTTACTTTACTGCCAAATTTCGTAAATTTTATCACATTAAAAAACATTTTCTCACAAAAGACCTTAGACACTATTAATCAACACTATATCAATCATATTTCTATATACACAGCATAATTTAATCCGTGTAACTATTCCCAATTGTACCATCAAACAGCAAATATTACCTGTACTTTACTTCAATTTTAAGCAAATCTTAATTCATCCCGGTTCAACGCTATTTCATATCTCATCGTAATTCCATAATTTTGACCTCCGAAAAAAAAACCAATCTTTTTTATCTAACAATTTTATTCTTAACAATTTAATGAAAATTTTCAAGTTTGGAGGCGCATCGGTGAAAGATGCCGAGAGTGTAAAAAATGTATCCATGGTTCTTAGTAGCCAGGGTTTTGAAAAATGTCTACTTGTAATTTCAGCAATGGGTAAAACGACCAATGAGCTGGAAAAAGTGGTAGAAATGTATTTCAAAAAAGATAACTATCAAACTGAAATAGAACATATAAAACAGAAACACATCGAAATAGCTAAGGGGCTTTTCTCGGAAGATCATGCAGTTTTTGCAGAAATTAACTTGTTTTTTGATGACATTGTTTCATTTTTACGAAGAAATAAATCTCCCAATTACAATTTTGTTTACGATCAGGTTGTAAGCTGCGGAGAAATGATTTCCACTAAAATTGTAAGCGAATATCTGAACGATATACAATTTACCAACCAGTGGCTAGATGCAAGAGATTATATAAAAACAGACGATTCTTATAGAGACGGTATCGTAAACTGGCAGAAAACTGAGGAATTTATCTCAAATCTTAATCCTGACATCTGCTATGTAACCCAAGGTTTCATTGGCTCTGATGATAATAATTTTACAGTGACTCTAGGAAGAGAGGGCTCAGATTATTCTGCTGCTATTTTCGCCTATTGCCTTAATGCAACGGCAATGACTATTTGGAAAGATGTTCCGGGAGTGATGACCGGTGACCCTAGAATCTTTAAGGATGTTACTCTTTTATCTAATATCTCTTACGAGGAGGCAATAGAGTTGGCTTATTTTGGTGCAAGTGTTATCCATCCAAAAACTTTGCAGCCACTTCAACAAAAAAATATTCCTTTTTATGTGAAATCTTTTGTCGATCCTACAAAAGAAGGAACTAAAGTAGGTGCTTCTGATAAAAATCAAAGTGAAGAATCTTATATTTTAAAGGATAACCAAACGTTACTTAAAATTTACACAAGAGATTTCTCTTTCATCGCAGAAGACCACATGAGTTTGATCTTCAATAATTTAGCCAAACACAAGATCAAAGTTTCTTTGATGCAGAATTCTGCAATTTCATTGGCACTATGTCTTGAAGATAAATTCCTTAAAATTGAGGAGCTTAATAATGAACTTCAGAAAATTTTCAAGACAGATGTTATAAAAAATGTATCTTTATTTACTGTAAGAAATGCAAAAATGGAGAACATTGACAAGTTTTACCAAGAAAAAAATGTATTATTGGAACAGATTTCAAAAAATACACTTCAAATGGTAACATTATAAAACTAATTCGGACTAAACACACATGAGCTTAATATCGAAAAATGATTTAATCAAGGCTTCCGGCTTGCATAAAATAGGGTTTCTTAAAAATCCTGTGGCATCTGCTGTTATGAGCATTGCAAAAATAAATGAAGTCAACAGACTTTATGATAAGCTGAAAGACAAAGAGGGAAAAGATTTTTTCGATTCTTTTGTAAGAGAGAGAAATTTGAGCTATGTTGCTTTTGAAGAAGACTTGGCAAAAATACCGAAAACCGGTCCTTTTATTTTGGTTTCTAATCATCCTCTGGGTGCTATCGACGGGATTTTGATGTGCAAAATTCTTTCCGAAGTTCGCCCGGATTTTAAAGTGATGGGGAATTTTCTTTTAGAAAAAATAAAACCCATGGAACCGTTTGTGATTGCTGTAAACCCATTTGAGGGCAGAAGGGAAGTGCGAAACAGCTCAACTGGAATGCGCGAAACTTTGAAGCATCTTGAAAATGGAGGCTGCGTAGGAATTTTTCCTGCCGGAGAAGTTTCAAATAAAAATAATCCTTATGGAGAAATTCTGGATAGAGATTGGGAAAAACCTGCTTTAAAGCTTATAAAAATGGCAAAAGTACCGGTTGTTCCGATGTATTTCCATGCTAAAAACAGCACTTTATTTTACCAGGTAGCCAAGATTCATCCTAATTTGCAGACGATTATGCTTCCTGCAGAAATGATGAATGACCGCGAAAAGCCAATCCGAATCAGAATAGGGAAACCTATCACGGTAAAAGTGATGGACGAAATGGAAAACATTGAGGAGTTGGGCGAATTTCTAAAACGTAAGGTTTATATGATGAAATCTTATTATGAAAAAAGAAAATCTCTTGCGCAGGCTATTAATCTTAAAAATTTATACGTAAAATTCCCTTTATTAAGAGAAGAAAATATTGTTCAGAATATCATTGATGAGACTCCGAAAGAAGATATTATAAAAGACATCAATAAACTGAGAGGCACAGACAAAATGCTTTTCAGTAATGGTAACTACGAAATATATTTCACTCCGTATGAGCAGATTCCTTCTGTAATGCGGGAAATAGGAAGACAGAGAGAACTTACATTTCGTGCCGTTGGTGAAGGAAGCAATCTTCCCTTTGATCTTGATGAATACGACAAACACTATCATCACCTGTTTTTATGGGATAATGCTGCAGAGAAACTAGCAGGAGCCTACAGAATGGCTTTAGGTAAGGATGTGATGAAAAAGTTTGGTATTAAAGGCTTTTACACAAGTTCTCTTTTTGAATTTGAACAAGATATTCATCCTTTTTTCAAAAAAGTGATTGAAATGGGACGTGCTTATATCTGCGAAGAATATCAGCAAAAACCACTTCCTTTATTCCTTTTATGGCGCGGGATCGTACATGTTTGCTTGAGAAACCCCGATCATAAATTCCTGATGGGAGGCGTAAGTATTTCTAATAAATTTTCAGAGTTCTCTAAATCTTTAATGATTGAGTTTATGCGATCTAATTATTATGATTCTGCTGTCGCACAATACATTACGCCACGAAATGATTTTAAAGTAAAGCTTAGAGATCGTGATAAAAATCTTTTTTTAGATGAAATGGAATCTGATTTAAATAAATTAGATAAAATCATTGACGATCTTGAGCCTGAATTGAGAATGCCGGTTTTAATTAAAAAATATATCAAGCAAAATGCAAAAGTGATTGCCTTTAATGTCGACCCAAACTTTAACGATGCGATTGACGGCTTGATGTATATCAGAATAAGTGATCTTCCGGAAAGTACCATTAAGCCTGTTTTAGAGGAAATGAGTGAGCAAATAAGAAAAGAACAGGAAAATAATCAGACTGAAAATCAGTAGGTTTTAATTTATTGGCAAAAAATTTTAATTAATACTTGCTTCATATACCAAAACTTCCTACTTTTGCATCACTTTAAAACAACGAAGTAAATCATACAACAACATAATGGTTTCTTAGCTCAGTTGGTAGAGCAATGGATTGAAAATCCATGTGTCCCTGGTTCGATTCCTGGAGAAACCACTTAAACCGCCTTTCATTAGGCGGTTTTCTTTTCAAAATTGTTTAAAAGTAAATTTGCAGAATTTAATATTTATTATTACTTTTGCACCAGTTCAAAAACGAAGTACAACACAAAATGGTTTCTTAGCTCAGTTGGTAGAGCAATGGATTGAAAATCCATGTGTCCCTGGTTCGATTCCTGGAGAAACCACAAACCGCCTTTTATAGGGCGGTTTTTTTTGTTTATTATTTTAATGAAAGTTTCATTATTCATATAAAACCAAAATTAAGTATCTTCGTTTCTTTAAATTTAAAATGAGAATGAGAAAGATTATCTCCGGGTTATTTATTTTTATCAATGTCTTTATTTTGGCTCAGGATGAGATTAAATTTCAGGATATCCCTTTTAAGGATCTTATCGCAAAGGCAAAAAAGGAAAATAAGCTCGTATTTATCGATGCATACGCTTCCTGGTGCGGACCCTGTAAAATGATGGAGAAAAATATTTTTACCAAAAAATCTGTGGGAGATTTTTACAATAAAAACTTCGTCAACGCAAGAATTGACATGGAAAAAGGTGAAGGACGAGAAGTTGCTCAAAAATTTGGCGTTCGATCGTATCCTACTTATCTATTCCTAAATGGCGATGGCGAATTGGTTTCACAAAATTATGGTTACATGGAAGAAAGTTTATTTCTGGCAATGGCACAAGAAATAAACGCCCCGAATAACAAAAAAGGTTCTTTGAAAGAGCGTTTTGCAAATGGTGAAAAGGACAAAGATTTTTTGATCAATATCATGAAGCTGAATTCAAGTTCAGATTATGAATTTGCTAAAAAAGCTTCTGAAAGATATTTTGAAAATAAAAGTAAAGACGAAGAATTCACAAAAGATGAGGCCGGACTTTTATTTTATTTTCTGAAGTCATCTGATGATGTAAATTACAAAACTTTTGTTGCTAAAAAGGCTGAAATCCTAAAGTTTTTACCCGAAGAAAATTACAATGAATTTAATAACCAACTGGTTTTAGGTAAAGTTGTTGAGGAATCTATTGATGATAAAGCTAAAAAAATTAATGACGCTTATTTTCTAAAAACTGCGGAACCTTTAGTGGGAAAAGAAGCTGCTCTTACAAAACTTAACCAGACCAAACTGGCTTATTACGAGCAAAATTCGAATTTTCCAGAATATGAGAAAGTAGCTTTAAATTACTATAAAAATGCTGATACATTTGAACCAAATGAGCTTTTAAAAGCAGCATGGATATTTTCAGATCATATAAAAACACAATCTTCTTTGAAAAAAGCTGCAGAATGGGCTGAGAAGTCTGTTATGCGTGGCGAAACATCGGAGAACACTTATATTTTAGCCAAACTTTATTTTAATTTAGGAAGTAAAGATTTAGCCAAAAACTTTGCTGAGCAATCTAAAACCATCGCCAATCAATCGGGCAAAGACGCAAGTTTAGCACAAGCATTATTAAACCAAATTAAATAAGAATACATTTTGAAATATAAAATCTTTAGCGCTGCTTTAAGCTTATTTTCAATAATACATATTAGCGCGCAGGAAAATCAGACTGAAGAGATAAAATCTGAAACTGACAAAAAAGTATACATAAAAGGAAATGCTTTATTAATTCCGATCGGAATTATTAATTTAGGTTTAGAGCATCAAATAAATAAGAAAATAACAATACAAGGAGATGTTTTAATATCTCCCTGGAAATCATTTTCCGGCCATGAGTTGCAGTATTACTCTGCATCGATTGAAGGGAGATACTATTTCAGAGAAGCTTTTGACGGGTGGTATTTAGGTGCAAATATTGGAGTGTCATCTTTTGTATTGCAAAAATGGAATTACTGGAATGATGACCCATACCCAAGTAAAAATGAAGAAAATGTAATTTTTACAAAATCAAATCTTTATCAAAAAGGATATTCATTTTTAGCTGGAATCACTGCAGGGTACCAGTTTAAATTATCCGATAATTGGAGAATGGATTTATATGGTACGATAGGAACTTCACAGGATTTTTATAAAGGGTATGATCGAGTATCAGGTAAAAGATATGATGAAAAGCCAGACGGCTACAACAGAAGCGGCGAAATAATCCCTTACAGAGGAGGAGTAATGATTTCTTACAGACTAAAATAAAATGAAACTACTAGGAAGAAACCATATTATTATATCGGTTATAACATTTGCAATATTATTCCTGATGAATTATCTCGGGAATCATGAAGCTGATAAATTAGAGCGTGCATTAATGACTGCTTGTGCTGGCGTTATAGGCTTATCCATCGGACTATTTATTTTGAATAAAGGTAAAGATGATAAGAATCCGCCTCAGAATTTTGATTAATAAATAGAGAACATAAAAAAATGTCAACTGTAAAATTTACAGTTGACATTTTTTTAATCTTGATAAATAATATATTTACTCCTGATTTTCGAAAACTTCTCTAAGTTTGATTTCCAGGAAGATTTGATTTCTTTTTCAGATTTACCCGAGATAATTTGTTTTCTCAACTCATCACTTCCTGCCAAAGTATCAAAGAAAAGATTTTTAAGAAAGAAATCCTGCTGCGGATTTTTATAATTTTTGTACGCTTTGAGTAGCCATTCTAAATTAATTCCCCTTAAATCTTTAGAATAATCGGAAAGATTTTCACCATAACATAATTTACCATTCAGGAAAGGATCTTTTGCTCCGAAATTGGGTTTTGGCGTAAACTGATAAGGCAGATCTTTTGTCCATGGTGAGCCATAAACCTGAAACGGAATATCTGTTCCTCTCCCCACAGAAACCTGAGTTCCTTCAAAAAAACATAAGCTTGGATACAAATTTATCGATTGGTCATTCGGCAAATTAGGAGAAGGTTTATCTAAAATTGAATAGCGCTCTTTCTTATGATAGTTCTGCATTTCAATTAAGGTATATTTTGCGTGAACTCCATTTTTCAACCATTTTTCACCATTTACCATTTTTCCGTATTCTCCGATGGTCAAACCATACACCACAGGAACTTCATGCATTCCTACAAAACTTTCCCATTTTTTCTTTAAAACAGGGCCGTCAATATATCCATCGTGAGGATTTGGCCGATCGAGCACCATAATTTCAACATTATTTTCAGCTCCGGCTTCCATTAAGTAAGTTAAAGTTGAGATATACGTATAAAATCGTACCCCAACATCCTGAATATCAAAAACAACAATATCAATTCCTTTTAACTGTTCCGGTTTAGGCTTTTTGTTCGGTCCATAAAGCGAAACAATAGGGATTCCTGTTTTAATGTCTACTCCATTTTTCACTTTTTCGCCAGCATCAGCATTCCCTCGGAAACCATGTTCAGGAGCAAAAATAGTTTTGATTTTTACATTATTTTTCACCAGAAAATCTACCAGGTGAGTCTTGTCTTGTAATAATCCTGTTTGATTGGTAACAATACCAATTGTTTTATTCTTCAGAAGCGGAAGATATATTTCCGGGCGGTCTGCACCAGTTTTAAAACCTTCTTTATTTGATGTTTGAGAATAATATTGACTGAATACTCCTAAAAAAATTAGGCAAATAAGAACTAAAGTTTTAATTTTGAAATTTAAATTCATAAGCTTGAAATTTCCATTATATTTTTCCCGAAAAATAGCGTTTTCCAAAGATAACAAAAATAACCTTTCTCGGGTTATCATCTTCATCGGCAGGCTGTCTGTAGCGCTGGGAATTATCGTTTCGCTCATCACTGTTTCTACAGGATTGGGCTCAAAAAAAGCGATTAAAGAAAGATTGGGAGATTTCAGTGGTCACATTACGGTAAGATCTACCAAATCAAATTCATCTTACAATACTTCGGTTCTCGATAATCAAGGATTGGATATTAAAAAAATCAAAGCTCTTCCCGATGTCGCGACAGTACAGGGATATGCAATGGTAACCGGAATTATGCGTAATGAAAACAGCTTTGCCGGAATCATTTTTAAAGGCGTAGGTAAAGATTTTGACAGTTTGAGATTCAAAAAATTTCTGACTGCCGGAAAAACTCCTTTTTTGAATGGAGAAGGGTACAACAACGGCGTTGTCATTTCAGAAAAAATAGCTAATGATCTTCATCTGAAAGTAAACGACAGCATTGTTACTGTTTTTTCAAAGGCTGATCAAAAACCTATTTACAGAAACTTTGAAGTTGTAGGAATCTACAAAACCGACATCAAAATGATCGATGAACAGTTTGTGGTCGGTGACATCAATCACGTACGAAGAATTATGGATATGAAGCCTGATGAAATTGGCGGACTCGATGTATTCTTCAAAAATATTAATAATGTTGACGAAGACGCACCTGAAGTCGAACAATTCATCGGATATAAAAATTATGCAGAAAAAGCAACCGATAAATATCCGCAAATAAACGATTGGATCGGTCTCTTTGACACCAATATCGGTATTATTATTTCAATCATGCTTTTGGTGGTCATCATCAATATCATCATGGTATTGCTGATTCTTATCATCGAAAGAACCAATTCTATTGGCTTGCTTAAAACGTTGGGTGCAACGAACGGACAGATTCGTGCGACCTTTATCAACTATACTTTGATTATCATGGTTCCGGGGCTTTTGTGCGGAAACCTCATTGGTCTTGGGCTTTTAATTACCCAAAAATATACAGGAATTATAAAACTAAATCCTAATAATTACTATGTAAGTGTAGTTCCCGTTGACCTTAACCCATGGATTATTATTTCTATTTCAATAGGTGTTTTAATTATTTCCGGAATGGCTTTGGTGATCCCAAGTTATCTGATCAGTAAAATTTCTCCTGTAAAAGCGATTAAGTATAATTAGTGAATTGTCAATTAACTTCGCTAGTGAATTATTAATTACAAATCTTGTTTTGCATAAAGTTTGTCATTTCGTAGAAATCTAAGCGGGCATTTTGTGATTCGACTGTGGAGATTCTTACAGAATGACAAAATGAGTGGACATTTATTCTAAAATACTTTTGAGATTTCTACGCTACGAGAAAACGTTCGCAGACTTGCAGTCTGATCGCAATGACAAATAATTGTAATGTGACAAATATCTTAGCCCTGATTGCAGTGAAAATCCTTTTTTGAAAAAAAAGATTGCAACGAAAAGCGGGAAAAAGCTCCTGATTAAATTGATAGGTATGGCGTTGAAAAGTTTTATTGAAATGCTCTTAATTCTTCATTTTTAATTATTAATTATTTGAAAACCGTATCTTTGTCAGGCATAAAAAAACATTTGTGGAATCGCTGTGTAGACTTTTAAATCGTATAAGTGTACGAAGATAAGCGATAACATATGACCATAAAAAAAGAATAAAGCTACATATGAAATACGCAGAAAATATACTTGAAACCATTGGAAATACCCCTCTTGTAAAGCTTAATAAAGTTTTGGGTGAAGATTTTCCGGCATTGGTTTTGGCAAAAGTAGAAACTTTCAACCCCGGAAATTCGGTAAAAGACAGAATGGCCGTAAAAATGATTGAAGACGCCGAAAAAGACGGAAGACTAAAACCAGGAGGAACGATCATTGAAGGGACTTCAGGAAATACAGGGATGGGATTAGCTTTGGCGGCCATCATTAAAGGTTACAAATGTATTTTTGTAACAAACGCTAAGCAGTCAAAAGAAAAATGTGATATTCTTCGTGCCGTTGGAGCTGAAGTTATCGTTTGTCCTACAGACGTAAAACCTACAGATCCTCGTTCTTATTATTCAGTTTCGAAGAGATTGGCAAAAGAAACGGAAAACGGATGGTACGTTAACCAATATGATAATTTGTCTAACAGAGCTGCTCACTACGAGTCTACCGCTCCTGAAATCTGGGAACAAACCGAAGGAAAACTGACTCATTTTGTTGTTGGAGCCGGAACGGGCGGTACCATTACAGGGTGCGGAACATTCTTTAAAGAAAAAAATTATGACATAAAAATAATCGGAGTCGATACGTATGGTTCTATCTTAAAAGAAATTCACGAAACGGGAGAGATTAATCTAGGAAACGCTTACAGCTACATTACAGAAGGTATTGGTGAAGATATTCTTCCTGAAAACTACGATATGTCTGTGATCGATCATTTCGAAAAAGTAACCGATAAAGACGGTGCTATTTATGCAAGAAAACTGGCTAAAGAAGAAGGTATTTTCTGTGGATATTCTGCAGGAAGCGCAATGGCAGCTTTGGTACAGATGAAAGATCAGTTCACAAAAGATGATATCGTTGTGGTACTTCTTCACGATCACGGTTCAAGATACGTTGGGAAAATCTACAACGACGAATGGATGAAAGAAATGGGTTGGTTAGACTAATCAGCTTTTCATTATAAAACAAAACTCAGAGTGTTTGCTCTGAGTTTTTTATTTATTTAAATGTCTAGTCCTGATGAAATATAATACACAACAAATCATTTAAAGAAAAATATTAACGATTAGATTCGTGTATTCGTGGCTATTAATTTTCACGCACATATTCACAAATACAATATTTTAAATTATTTACAAAAACTTATATAATCAATATTAGTTTAGCATCCTATATTTTGCCACAAATGCACAAATTTTATTTATAAAAAGATTCTGATGATTTACTTTTAAAGCATTAGATTATTGAGGAAGCAAAAATTTTAAAGCAAACGATTTTTCTAGGTTCTATTTCAAAACATTCGTTTGCACCGCTTGCTTCAGCAATTCGAAATCTGCTTCCTGCATTGATTTTTTTGGAAACATATAATTGAATTTCCCTTCTAAACCGATAAATTTTTCGCTGATCTCTGCAGCCGTGAATTCTGTCCAAAGACTGGTTTCTTTATTATCATTAAGGTTTACTTTAAAAACTTTAGCATTAAACTGAATTTGATAAATATCTGTATTTTCAAGTGTTTTAAGATATTTCACCACTTCCTTTTTCCATTTTGAAACTTTATTGATCGCTAAAGACAAATAGACCGCACAAAGCAGAAAAAGAAAACTCACAAAGTATAAAATCCCGAATTTCTCTTTACTTAAATCATCTTTAAAGTAAAATAAAACCAACAAAATCACAGCTACTACGATTGTGGTGATCAACTTCCCTTTCACAGTTGGTGAGAAAAAAAGGCTTCCCTGGTCTCCATGAAGGTAAATCTCTTCAAAATCTTTTTTGCTGATGTGTAAATTAATGATTTTATCGTCGTTGAGTCTGGCCATATATTGAGTTTTATAGTTTACAAAACTAAATTAAATATCCTCATATTTATCACTTATCGCCGAAAGTTTTTGCATTAACTCACGGTTGATCTGATTTAAATTTTCCATTTTCTGAAGCATATTGTGGATTACTTCCAGACCGGGAAGATTAATTTCCAGATCGTAATGCCAATTGGTAAATCGCTCAAATGTGGGAAGATCTTCATACATCAGATAACGAATTTCATTATCCGTCTCTATATTCAGCAAACCCGAATCTACCAATTCATCAAAAAAAGTAATTTCAATATTATAAATCTGTACGAGCTCTTCGCGTGATATTCTTTCACTCATAGCTTAGGAATTTTTAAGTTGTTCAAAAAGTTCTCTCTGCTTATCTGTAAGATCGGTCGGCAATTTTACATCATAGGTCGCAAATAAATCACCAAATTGACCCTCTTTTTTATAGATTGGAAAGCCTTTTCCTTTTAGTCTTACCGTTGTTCCGTTTTGTGTTCCGGGTTTTACTTTCAGATTAACGCTTCCTTCTAAAGTATTTACATTCACTTCTCCGCCTAAAACTGCCGTGTAAAGATCAATTGTAACTTTAGTTTTCAGATCATCTCCTACTCTTTCAAAATTGGGATCAGGATTAATATTAAAAGTAATATACAAATCTCCGCTTGGTCCGCCATTAACGCCCGGATTCCCGTGGCCTTTTAATTTTATTTGCTGTCCGTCATACACTCCGGCGGGAATTGTGATTCTCACCTTTTTACCATTGATATCAAAAGTCTGCTGATGCGTTGTTGCTGCTTCTTTTAAGTTTAAATTTAATTCTGCCTGAACATCCTGACCTTTAAACTTTCCGGAGGCACTGCCTCGTGAACTTCTTCCGAAACCGCCACCTGCTCCGCCAAACATACTTTGGAAAAAATCTGAAAAATCTTCACCATCTCCAAAATCGGCACCAGAAAATCCACCGCCGTAGTTTCCGCCTTGATATTGCTGTCTTTGCTGTTGTTGGGCTTTTTCGTATTCTTCACCATGTTTCCAGTTTTCACCATACTTATCGTACTTGGCACGGTTCTCAGGATTACTGAGCACTTCATTGGCTTCATTCAGCTCTTTGAACTGTTTTTCGGCCTCTTTGTCGTTCGGATTAAGGTCTGGGTGGAGTTTTCTTGCCTGTTTGCGATACGCTTTTTTAATAGCGTCCTGAGTTGCGCTTTTGTCTACGCCTAAAATTTTGTAATAATCTATATAAGCCATAGAAACGAATGTTTACTCAAATTTAGAAAAATTAAGGCGAACATGCATCTAAGAAATTGTTAAAAATAAATCTATCTTTGATAAAAATCAGGCTGAACGTCGCCATTACTAAACTGAAGTTCAAATACTGATTAATACAATAATTAATCAGAAACAAGAAATATCCACCTATGAAAGAGGTCTTAAAAAACTATTCCGGAATTTTGCTTTTACTTCTGGGAATCACCGTGGGAAGTATTATCGGTATTATTGCTCCACAAATCGTGGAATACATAAAACCTCTGGGAGACATTTTCCTCAACCTTCTTTTCGTAAGTGTAGTTCCGCTTGTATTTTTTGCCGTTTCCAATTCTATCGCTTCTCTTGAGCAGGAATCTAAGTTTGGTAAAATCCTTCTGGTTATGTGTTTTACATTTCTCTTTTTTATATTGACTGCAGCAGTTTTTACGATTAGCGCAGTCTATCTTTTTCCCGTTTCATCCATATCAGGAAGTACAGAACTGATTGCAGAAGCTGCCAAAGAAGAAAACTGGGGCGATAGAATTGTAAGCTTTTTTACCGTTGGTGAGTTTACCGAATTGTTTTCCAGAAAAAATATGCTCGCACTTCTTATTTTTGCGTTCCTTACCGGTTTTGCAGCCAGAAAATCAGGCGAAAGCGGGAAACCATTCAGGGTTTTTATTGCTTCAGGCTATGAAGTGATGAAGGAACTTCTTTTAATGATTATGAAAATTGCACCCATCGGTTTGGGAGCCTACTTTGCATATCAGGTTGCTACATTGGGACCTCAACTTTTTGGTTTTTATGCTAAACCGCTTGGTCTATATTACGTTGCAGGAATTATTTACTTTTTCGTGTTTTTCACGCTTTATGCTTTTATGGCAAACGGACAAAACGGAATCAAAAGTTTCTGGAAAAATGCCATTCTTCCTACCTTAACTGCATTGAGTACATGCAGCAGTTTTGCAACAATGCCTACCAATTTGGTAGCCGCATCACGGATAGGAGTTCCAAGTTCGATTGCCAATCTGGTGATACCGATTGGGACGACATTGCATAAAAACGGTTCGTCAATGTCTTCTATTATTAAAATATATGTAGCTTTTCAAATTATCGGGAGAGATTTTTTTGAACCTTCCAATCTTTTGCTGGCTTTAGGAATCACTGTTTTCGTAAGTATTGTTGCCGGTGGAATTCCGAATGGTGGTTATATTGGTGAAATGCTGATGATTTCTGTTTACAGCTTGCCACAGGAAGCTATTCCCGCAGTAATCATTATCGGAACTTTGGTAGATCCTTTGGCGACGGTTTTAAATGCGGTCGGAGATGTTGTAGCGGCGATGTTTGTGAATCGGTTTGTAAAGGTTTGATTTATCCATCTATAAAACTGTTCATCAATAAAAGTGCAAGTCCTTAGAACTTACACTTTGTATATAATTTAAAACGAAACTTTCTTTTATTCTGCCAATACCTCATCAATGATCTGACGGATTCTTTTATTATTAAGCTGGGTTTTGAATTCTACCTTGTATCCATCTATTGTTAACTGATTAAAGAATTCTTTAGCACAATCTATTTTGGCGTCTTCTATTTTCCTTAAAGAAGATTCTTTATCAATATCTTTCGTTTCTACAATAATGTTGAGGATCTTCTCACCATTATCCTTTTTACGAGATACATAAGTCGGGACTGTAGAATATAAATGCTTTTCCGTTGGTGTTCCCTCTATAAACTTGGTTCCTATTAAACCTTGAGTAATCTCTGGCTTTGGAGAGCCATCAACATAGGTAAGTGAGGTTGCTTATCTTCCAAGATTGGCTTTTGAGTAACTGAATCTTCCTGCCAGTTTCTCAATCTTCCAATTGCTATAAACTGAACCCACTGCCCTCTCAAAAAAGACTGCGCACCCATCGTGTGATGACTGCGCAGTGAAGAGGTCTTCGGTGCGCAGTGACGGGGTCGTGACTGCGCAGTGATTTTTAGTATTATTTGTCTTTGGTGAAGTCGGCAACACTTAATGCATCTTCGATTCTCTTTCCCGGACGGTAATTTACCTTGGCACCTTTGATGAGTGTAGATGTGAATTTCTCTTCGGTTTCGGCACCACTGCTGCTAAGACTTGGGTAAAAGCTGCCCAGCTTGTCGAGCCGGATGATTTTTCCATTGACGAGTTCTTTCTGGATGACATTCTCCAGCGCAATGATAACCCCACGTATATCTGCCTCACTGAGTGCGGAGAATTTCTCTATCTCATCTACAAGATTGTCGATGGTCATCTCACCATCATACTTTACCTGTGCATACCATTTTTTGATTCCCCCGCCAGTTACGCCTGGTTCGCCACGTTCGATTACGGTGTACTTGATTGACATTTGTGTATTATTTAAATTGTAAAATAAAATTATTAAATTTTTCTTTGCAATACTTGTCTCCAGATAAACTTCTACAATGCTTGAGATTTATATCGACAATGTCTAAGTAAAAGAAAATCTGTGAAGTCTATGTGGAAAAAAATAATCCACAGACTTCACAGACTTCACAGATTTTTACAGATTCAATTGAAATCAACCAAGTATAAATTCAGTTAAACTACTTCGTGGTTTTGATCATGTGTTGACATACCGGCATCCATGGGTTTCGCCCACGGCTATAGTTGTTGAAATACTTTGTGGTTTCTGATGCTGACTCTATTTATTCACTTCGTTTTACCTCTTCTAAATTCTTCAATTCATCTGCCGTAAAAAGTTTGTAATGCACTTTAAATGTTTTTCCTAAAGGAGTTTCCAGAGAAAACCCACCCGGACCGAAACCATCTAAAATATCTAATGTAAAATGCGAATACTGCCAATATTCGAAAAGGTCGCGGTCGATCCAGAATTCATGTCCGTTGATGGTTCCTATCATTGCATCGTTCATTCTTGGAAAATAACCTCCTTTCTCAAAACATTGTGGCTGCGTTCCTTCACAACAACCTCCGGCCTGGTAAAACATCAGATCACCGTATTTTTTCTCTAGCTCCCAGATTACCTCCAATGCTTTTTCTGTAACTGAAAGTCTTGATATTTTTTTTGTTTCCATAATGATTTTTTTATTGTTCTTTTGTCTTGAAACAAAGAACCAAAAGTTCAAGACTTGGATTCTTTCGCTGAAAATTAATTCAATTCACTGAAAATTCTAAACTTGCGCGAGAGCTTATTTTTCCCTTCGGTTGAACATTTGTATCGCGCTTCAGACAGAAGAATTTTCTTAACGTTCATCGAAATAATTTTCTTAACGCTTCAGACTCCTAAGTCATTTTAAAGTCTTTCAAACAAAATTTGGTTTATTAAACTTTGATTAAGTCGGGCTTAGTCTTTGTCTATTTTATAAAGTTAAAAAAAGCCTGACAAAACAAGCATTGTCAGGCTTTACATAAACCAAATATAGAGACGTGTTTTTCACACCACTTCTGCGTGAGGGATAGGAAGGGCGGCGACGAAGGAGCCGGTGCGAAGCACCGAAACGAAGTGCAGCCCTGGATAGCCCGACCGTTTCCCCCGTGACAAACGAGGAAAACGAGCACGCCCTAAATATTTAAATTAAAAGAAACCTAATTTGTTTTTGTTGTAAGAGATCAACATATTCTTCGTTTGACGGTAATGGTCTAACATCATTTTGTGATTTTCTCTACCAATACCCGATTGTTTGTACCCTCCAAATGGCGCACCTGCAGGATATGAGTGATATTGATTAACCCAAACTCTACCCGCCTGAATCTGACGCGGCACATTGTACAACTGGTGTGCATCTCTCGTCCAAACGCCTGCTCCCAATCCGTAAATGGTATCGTTGGCAATTTTGATTCCTTCTTCTTCGTCTTTAAACGTTGTGAAAGCCAGAACCGGTCCGAAAATTTCTTCCTGGAAAATTCTCATTCTGTTGTTTCCTTTGAAAATGGTCGGCTGAATGTAATATCCTTCATCTAAACCTTCTCCAACATTATTTACATCACCACCCACTAAAACTTCAGCACCTTCTTCTTTACCCAATTTAATATAAGAAAGAATCTTGTCTTTCTGAATTTTTGAAGCCTGAGCGCCCATCATCACCGTTTTATCTAAAGGATTTCCTACTTTGATTGCTTTTACTCTTTCGATAACTTTTGCAATGAAAGCGTCTGCAATATCTTCCTGTACCAACAATCTTGACGGACAGGTACAAATCTCACCCTGATTTAAAGCAAAAAGTACTGCTCCTTCAATCGCTTTATCTAAAAATGCATCATCTGCATCCATCACTGAACTGAAGAATACGTTTGGAGATTTCCCTCCCAATTCTAAAGTCACCGGAATAATATTTTCTGTCGCATATTGCATTACCAAACGACCTGTTGCTGTAGAACCTGTAAATGCTGCTTTGTTCACTTTCGGATTGGTTACCAAAGCTCTTCCCAATTCTGCTCCAAAACCATTAACGATATTTACGACTCCCGCCGGAAGCAAATCGCCTATTAATTCCATTAAAACCAGGATAGAAACCGGTGTACTTTCTGCAGGCTTTAAGACCACGCAATTACCTGCTGCCAAAGCGGGAGCCAGTTTCCAGACTGCCATAAGAATTGGAAAATTCCAAGGAATGATTTGAGCAATTACTCCTAAAGGCTCATGAACGATTAACGAAACCGTATCTTTATCTAATTCGTTGTGAGAACCTTCTTCTGCTCTGATGACCGATGCAAAATATCTGAAGTGATCAATTGCCAAAGGAATATCTGCTGCCAAAGTTTCTCTTACCGCTTTACCATTGTCAATGGTCTCAACGGTTGCAATATATTCTAAATTCTGCTCAATTCTATCTGCAATTTTATTCAGTATAATGCTTCTTTCTGTAGAAGAAGTGTCTTTCCAGGTTTGAAATGCTTTTTCTGCAGCATTTACCGCTAATTCTAAATCTTCTTTGGATGAATGTGCTGCCTGCGTGAAAACTTTCCCGTCAACCGGAGAAACCACATCAAAATACTGCCCGTTAACCGGTGCTGTAAACTTACCGTTAATATAATTATTGTACTGATTTTTAAACTCCGGCCACTGTAAAGTGGTAGCCGATTGCTGTTCTGCTGTTGTGCTCATATTAATATGTTTAATTTTTATCTAAAGCCAAATTACATACAGCAAAGAGAATTGAATAGCAGAATCCTACAAAAAAATATTAAAATAGTACACCGTTCTAATTTTTATCGTTTCATTAACAAATAAATAGTCAATTAATCTTTATATTTGAATAGATAGGTTTCGAAAAATGTTAGAAATGAATGATAACAAGTTTTTATTAAATACTCCTGAATTAAAGAAGGAAAGCCAGCTTTTGAACATGGTCGAAAACCAGACATTATTCAATCTAAACAACTGTGAATTTAGCATTTACGAAACCCACAAGTCTGCTTACGGCGTAAAACTACATTTTGACAACATTGCATTTACAGCAATGCTCCGCGGTAGAAAGCACATGAAACTGGAAAATAAAACCAATTATTTTGATTACCATCCCGGTGAAAGCATTTTGGTCGCTCCCGGTGAAACGATGGTCATCGATTTTCCCGATGCAGACGAAACCCCTTCTCAATGTATTTCTTTAAGCTTAAATCCAGAATTTATTGAAAATTCTCTGAATCACCTCAACTACAATTTTCCAAAAGTTGATGAAACCTCAACATGGAATATACAGCTGGATGAGTATTTTCTGTTTAATAATAAGTCTTTGGCTTCTGCAACCAACAATATTATGAGAATTGCAATGGATGATAATTCACAGAAAGATATTATGGCAGATTTTGCTTTGAAGGAATTACTAATCAGGCTGATGCAAACTCAGGCAAGAACTATGGTAGAAAAAAATATTGCTAAGAATAAATCGAGAATTGGTTTTGTGGTAGATTACATTAAGAAAAATATTCACCAAAAACTTTCTATTGACAGCATAGCGAAACTGGCTTATGTAAGCAAATCAAACTTCTTTAAAATGTTTAAAGATGAACTAGGAACTTCGCCTAATGATTTTATTCTTCAGGAACGAATTAACAGGGCAAAAGAACTTTTAGCTTTAAATAACAGCATCAAGGAAACTGCCTTTCAAACCGGTTTTTCTGATACCAATTATTTCACAAGAGTTTTTAAACAATTGGTTGGAGTGACGCCGAAAAGTTATCAGAATAAGATTATTTTTCATATTTAATTCTAATGACGATAAGTTCTTGTTGAATTAATATCAGTTTAATAAACATATTTTCCTTTATCTTTTTTAAGTAAATAAATCGTTAAACTTTTATCTGAACCACAATTTTCATCTACAGCTAGAAGTATTCTTTTTCTATCCTTTGAAAATAAAGGTTTCGATATTCTTGTTTTACACAAAATAGATTTTGAATCGGTATATTTATTTTTCACTAAAGAGGTAGCAATCTGATATTTTTCATTTTTAATAATTTCAAAATTCAAATCTGTAAACTCTTTTTCTTTCCAATATTCTAATCCTTCTTTTAGATAAAATGGTTCTGAAGAAAGGTTTTTCACACTTATTGTATATTCATCAAAAAAAGTGTTTATAATTTCGTAATCATTACTTTTCTCAGCACATGAAGTGAAAGCAAAAATGATAATCAGATAAATTAAATTTCGCATATTATTTAGTCTAAAAACAAAGCACCTCAAAAGAGATGCTTTATTTATTATTTTTATCCTTTATAACCGTAATACCTCGCTCCTTTCAACACAGGATTTTCCAATTCCACAGATTCTAATCCAAATCCGGTGTAATCAGGATTTACAGAATATTCCAATTGTTTTCTGTGAAGTTTTTCGTAAGTATCAAAATCAATGGCTAAACGGTTTTTAAGATTTTCAAATAAATCCCATTTTGCTACGACAGTTTTCCAGTTTTCAGAAACTTTTCCGGCAAAAACTTTTGATTTTGAACCGCTTCCGTAACCTAAAAATCCTATTTCTTCACCTGACAATTCTTCATTTTCATTAAAAGAAGTCTGTAATGCTGAAAGTAAGGCCATAAAAATCGAAGCGGTGTACATATTTCCTATTTCGGAAGATGCACGCTGTGTTTTTTCAATTTTATTATTGATGAACTGAATATAATTTTCAGACTTTGCAACAGATTTTTGTTCTTCAGCATTTGAATATGGAAGTCCGTTTTCTAAGCTGTAAATTTCTGTAAAAACTCTTTTGCCATGAAATGCATACGGAAGGTGGAAAATAAGATATTTCCAGTTTTCTGAAGGCTTTGTTTTACCAGAAACCTCTTCATAATGCTGATAAGCTTCTCTGATTCTATCCTGATAACATTGGTTGGAATATTGCCCGTCAAAAACAGGTTCATCCGTAAAAATTTCTATTTTGTCAGGGAAAGATTCAGTAGCATTTTTTAAATCTTCTTTTTTAAAATGTCTTCTTGGTTTAAAAAAATCAAAAACAGATTCTGTAGCAATTCCCCAATTATTTTCAATATCGATTAAATCTGGTTTCGCAGAAACGAGCAAAGCAACCGCACCTCCACCTTGAGTATATTCACCCGAAGAAGCCAGCTCATATTTAGCATAATCACTTGCAATAACCACTGCTTTTTTATCAGGATTTACCCTTACAAAATCTAAAGAATTGTGAAGCGCATCTACTGCTCCGATGCAGGCAAAAGTCATATCTACCACATCACAGTTTTTGAAGCATCTTTCTCCGAACTCGGTTTCCAAAACTTTTTCTACCATCTGCATTGCATAAGAAGCTGTTGGTTTAGCGGCATCGATTGCGCTTTCTGTTCCCAAATAAATACGGGAAATTTCTTTGGGATTGATTTTGTAGTCTTTTATTAATTTCAGCAATGCTTCCGCAGCAAATGTAGCAGCATCTTCATGTACATCGGGGAAACCCATTTTATGTAAGCCTAATCCTTTTTCCAGTTTTGCAGGTTCAATTCCTCTTTTTTCTGCTAAATCCTTAATTTCCAAATACAAAGAAGGCACATAATAAGCTGCAGCCTCAATTCCAAAACTCATAATCGTCAAATTTTAAACTAATTTATGAAAGATGTTGCAAAAAATACTGGATAATCGTCTATTTTTTTATTGATTAAACAAAAAAAGCATCTCGTTGGAGATGCTTTGAAATGATATTGTTGTATTGATTAAATTTTAATTACTTTTTAATCATTTTGAATGTTTCTGTTCCTAATGCTGTTTCACCAGTTACAATATATGTTCCGCTTGGTAATGCAGAAACATCTAATCGACCTTGATCTGAATCTGTTTTGTGATACTGAATTTTTTGACCTACACTGTTATAAACTGTAATTTGACTCACTTTTTCACTGCTCTTATAATTCAATACATTTTGCGCAGGATTTGGATAATAGCTGATTGATGATTTCACAGTTTTCTTAACATCACTTACACTTAAATTAGCTCCTGAAACAACTACTGCATCTACTAATGTAGAATATCCGTAATCAGTCTCACACTCAATAGCAATTTGATACGTTGTAGGAGGAAGCCCTATTGATCCTGAAGAAGTCCAGGCAGTAATATTAGAATGGAACTCAGCAAGCTGAACCCAAGCCGCAGTTGCTGAAGTTCTGTAAAATACTCTCAACCAGTTTTGATCAGAACCCCATAACTTATTTATATAATAAAAGCTAACTGTTGGGCTATTAACGCCCGACAAATTTAATACAGGGCTTACCAATTTTGTTTTATCAAAATTATGTGAAGTTCCGGGATAATTAGCAAATTTTGTTCCTTCGTACGCGGTAACTCCAGTTCCTCCCGTAGAAGCTGTGGAAGCAAATGTCCAAGACATATTATTTACCTCATAAATCTGAGTCCAGCTGGCTCTTGTAGGTGAGTTGTCTTCAAAAGTTTCTGTCCAGGGAAATGTAGTAATCTGTGCATTCATAAACGAAATCCCAAGAACCGCAATGGCAAGGAATGTACGTTTTGATACAAATTTAGAAAATAGTTTTGTTGTCATAAAATCTTATTTTAAAGGTTTATTAACAAATATACTATTTATGTATTAAAATAACATAAAAAAAGCAAATACATTAACAAATATCCAAAAAGCTATTTTCTTCAAATAAAAAACCACTGTCTAAACAGTGGTTCTTGTAAACATAAATTTTTATTTATTTAAAATTTTCAATCGCTTTATTGATTGCGTCAATTTGCGGATTGATACTTGATGCTTTTTGCGGATTCTGCTTAAGAAGTTCCATTTTCTTATTGAGACCGTCTTTCAGCATTTGAGTAATCATCATTTTTACCTGCGGATTATTTCCCATCTGATCTTTAGCCTGCCCAAGAATCTTGGTGATACTTTCTGTAGCTTTTAAATTATCTGAAGTCATTATCCAGCTATATCCTTCTTCTGCCACTTTCCCCAATTCAGGATTCTGGAATTTTATAAAAGGATAAAATGCCGCAATCGGAGCAATATTTGCCATCTGCGAAGTCACTTTATTTTTAACAACAATAGGCAATAGCTGAGTCAGCATATCTTCAGAAGCACCTTCCAAATTAATTTTATCAGCCAGGGTATTTACTTTTGAAGGATCTACAGCAACGATCGCAGCCAAAGAATTCCCTTTTACAGAATTGGAAACTGCATTAACTCCTTTTTCAAAAATAGGAACATATTTTTTATCCTTTGTTTTCGCTAAAGCCGCAATTGCTGCACCCTGAACTAAAGTTTTAGGATCATTTGAAGCCAGTTTTTCAACATCACTTCCCAAAGCTTTCATTTGCTCAGGATTACTTAGATCCATCAACTCCAAAGCCTTGATTCTTATTCTGAAGAAAGGATCTTTTATCGCTGCAGCCAATAATTTCGTAGCAGCCGGATTTTTACCTACCTGATCTTTTATTGCATTTAAAGCGATGTACTTGCTTTTAAACTCTTTAGAATTGGTGAACTGCAATAAGTTCTGCTCCGGAGTTTTAGACTCCGTAATATCAGCTAATAAAACGCCGTCTGCATTGATGTTAATGAGATCCGGGTTTTTAGAAGAATCAAAAGTAAACGTATTTTTTGCGGCAGCATTTGCCCAAACATTATATCTTTTTGGTTTACCGTTATCATAAACATCGATTGCCAAAGGAAATTCAAAAGGTAAATCCTGCGATTGGTTTAAAATAACAGTAACCTGTTTTTTTACTGGCTCAAAAGTATAAGTATAGTTTAGCTTTGGATTTCCGCTTCCGAAATACCATTGATTGAAGAACCAGTTTAAATCTTTACCAGAAACTTTTTCAAAAGATAATCTCAATTGATGAGCTTCGGCATTCTTGTATTCGTTGGTTTTCAGATAATCTGTAATTCCTGCAAAGAATGCATCATCACCCAAATAATTTCTCAGCATGTGAAGAATTCCGCCTCCTTTCTGATAGGTTACCAAATCGAAAACATCTTCACGAGAGCTATAATCAAATCTTACCAAATCTTTTTTGAAATCTGAAGGATTGTGGATGTAATGATTCACATCCTCCAACTGATGGTAATCTGCCTGATCTTTTCCGTATTTATATTCGTTCCAAAGATATTCTGAATAGTTTGCAAAAGATTCATTAACGGTAAGATTGCTCCAGCTTTCCGCAGTAACCAAATCGCCGAACCAATGGTGGAATAATTCATGAGCAATGGTATCTTCCCATTTGTTCTCATCGATTAATTGTCCAGGCTTTTGAAGAATATCACTTCCATGAAGTGTTGCGGTTGTATTTTCCATTGCTCCGGAAACATAATCTCTTCCGGAAATCTGTGCATATTTCGCCCAGGGATAATCGTAACCTAATTTTTTAGAGAAAAAATCGATCATTTCCGGAGTGTTTCCGTAAATCTGTTTTGCATACGGTTCGTATTCCTTTTCAATATAATAATCTACAGGAACATTTTTCCATTTGTCTTTTACAACAGCGTAGTCGCCTACGCCCATGAAGAAAAGATAGGTCGAATGTCTTTTATCCATCACCCAATGATCGGTTCTTAAATCGTTGGATTCTTTTTTAGATTCTTTTAAAATACCGTTTGAAAGGGTAACGTATTTATCCGGAACCGTCATGAAGATTTCCTGTGTAGTCTTCTGATTCGGTTTATCAATTGTTGGAAACCATGCTGAAGAAGATTCAGTTTCACCTTGAGTCCAGATTTGTGTTGGCTTATCAGCATCTTTTCCCTGAGCATTGATGAAATAAAGACCTTTGGCATCATTAATAGCTGCACTTCCCTCCTGCTTCACTTCATTCGGACGAGACGTGTATTTGATGTACACTGTATAATCCTGGTTTCTCGTATACGTTTTATCAAGGCTTATCTTTAAAACATCATCTTTATACTCATATTTTAAAGGAGATTTTTTACCGTTATTATCTAAAGCCACTTCGTGGATCAACATTCCTTTTGCATCAAGCGTCAATTCATTAGAAGGATAAAAATACGGAGAAGCTGTTAACCACTCTTCGCCATTCATCTGTTCTTTTTGATAATCAAAATTGACTTTAAGTTTAGTATGCTTAAGCTCCGTAACTTTTGTGTGCGTTGCTCTGTAGACTTTTTCTCTTCCCGAAGTTTCTGTTTGTGCAGATACGTTTGCGGAGAATAAAACTCCAAGTATTGCAATAGATAAAATGGCTTTTCTCATCCTTTTCTATATTATTTTTTTTTTGAATTATTTTTTAATCAGAATATCAAAAATATCATTGACCAATGTTTCGTAATCACCTTTCTTCAACTGTTCTTTAGTTTTTGCGAAAGCTTTTTTAAGATCACTTTCAGGGTTTTCGTCGTCGATAATTTCGATATCATTAATTCCTTTTACCTGAAGCAAAAGTTCTTTCAATTTTTCAACATCCGTACTTTCTGCAATGGTTATTTTTAGTGATTTCATAAGCGATAAGTAGATATTTTGGCGTGAACGTTACAAAAAAAGTGAAGTTTTGTACTTCACTTGATTATTTATTGAGCATTCTTTCTAATTTCTCAGGATTACCTTTTGATGGGAGAAATAATAAGATTTCTACGCAATTAATTTGTATTTCAAAATATACTTTAACTTGCTTTTTTCCTAATAAAGCAAATCGTAGTTTACTATCTAAATCTATTGATGGATAAGAAATTATTTTATCATTAAGTGATTGCTTAAATTTCTTCAAATCATTCTTGAAAAATTTCAACTCTTTTTGACTCCAGCGATAATTCAAAAAGTCAGTGTAATGAAAGGAACATCTGCATATTCGTCTAAACTGATTTTAATTTCCATAATTCCAGGATTTTAATCAAAGTTAATAATTTTATTACTAAAAAGTTATATCGCCACAGGCGCTTTAATTCCCGGATGTGGATCGTAATTTTCTAAAGTAAAATCTTCAAAATTAAAATCGAAAATATCTTTGATTTCAGGATTGAGTTTCATGGTTGGTAACGGTCTTGTGTCTCTGGAAAGCTGTTTATTAACCTGCTCAAAATGATTGTTGTAAATATGAACATCACCAAAAGTATGCACATAATCACCAACTTCTAATCCTGTAACCTGTGCAACCATCATTAGTAAAAGCGCATAACTTGCAATATTAAAAGGAACTCCCAGGAAAACATCGGCACTTCTTTGGTACAATTGAAGCGACAATTTTCCATCTGCGACATAAAATTGAAATAAAGCATGACAAGGCGCCAAAGCCATATTCGGAATTTCAGCTGCATTCCATGCAGAAACGATTAACCTTCTGGAATCAGGATTTTTTTTGATCTGTTCGATTACTTCAGAAAATTGGTCAACTACTTTTCCGTCGGCACCGCTCCAGCTTCTCCATTGTGCACCGTAAACAGGACCAAGGTCTCCATTTTCATCGGCCCATTCGTTCCAAATAGATACTCCATTATCGGTAAGATATTTGATATTGGTATCTCCTTTTATGAACCAAAGCAATTCATAGATAATAGATTTCAAATGAACCTTTTTAGTCGTAACCAAAGGAAATCCTTTTGACAAATCGTAACGCAACTGATATCCAAAAACACTTCGTGTTCCTGTTCCTGTTCTGTCGGTTTTATCGGTTCCGTTATCTAAAATATGCTGAAGTAAATCGAGGTAGTTTTGCATTGTGAAAATTATCAGCTTCAAATTTAAAAAAAACAAAGTTTAAAATCTTCATTTAAAACTTAAAGTTATCATATCAATACGATTCCCATTTTCTATCAAAAAAAAGCATCCATAAAAATGAATGCTCCAAATATTTTTATTTTCCGAAATATTAAACTGCGGTATAGCCACCATCAACCAAATAATAACCTCCCGTCATAAAAGATGATTTTTCAGAACTTAGGAAAAGAACCAATTCGGCAACTTCTTCGGATGTACCCAATCTTCCCATCGGATGTTTGGCAATCAATGCTTTTTTATGCTTGGCATCCAACTGATTCAAAAGAGGAGTATCAATATAACCAGGTCCAACTGCATTACAACGAATGTTTTTTTGACCGTATTCTGCTCCGATATTTTTTGTTAAACCAACAACAGCATGCTTCGTCGAAGTATAAGCTGATGATAATGGTGCTGCAACAGTTCCGTGGATTGATGCGATGTTTACAATAACCCCGCCTCCATTTTTCTCCATTTGTGTCAATTCATATTTGCAACCGTAGAAAACACCATCGAGATTAATATCGATCACTTTTTTCCATCCATCAAGACTGTAATCTCCCGTTTGATTCGCTTCACCACCAATTCCGGCATTATTACAGGCAATATCTAATCTTCCGTACGTTTCCACAGTTGTTTTTACCAAAGCTTCAACTTGTTCGGCATTTGAAGTATCTGCTTTTACAAAAGTTGCCTCGCCACCTGCAGATTTTATTTCTTCGACGGCAGATTTTCCATGTTCTTCATTAATATCTGAAACGATAACTTTTGCGCCTTCTTTAGCGTATAATTTTGCAATAGCAAGCCCAATTCCTGAACCCGCACCTGTAACCAATGCTACTTTATTGTCTAGAATTTTCATAATAAATATGTATTAATTATGATTTAGATCAACAAAAATTATGCAAACAGAACTTTACAATAGTTAATTATTTCACAATTGATTCTTTTTGAATCAATAATGTTTTTTAAATTAAAATCTATTGAATTTCAACAATTTGCTGATTCATATTATTGAGCGAGAAACGATCGTTTTCTTTTTTCCCATACATTACTTTTGCTAAAGGAGATTCGGGAGAAATACAGATGATTTTTTGATTTTCAAAACTAACTTCACCCAAGGAAACTGAAACAAAAAACAAACCTTTTTCAGTCTTTACAATCGCTCCTTTTTCTGCTTTATCAGCTATTTTCGGAAGCACAGTTTTTAGAAAATCTTTCTGCTTTACAACTTCATTTAACTGAATCTGCAGATTATTAATTTCCTGCTGAAGCATTTCTCGTCCTGTTTCGTATTTATCACCCATCGAGCTTTTGGTATCATTGCTTGAAGCTCGGGTTTCTGCAATAAGCTTTTCTAGGTTGTTGATTTTTTCGGATAACTTTGATTTAATAATATCTAAAAGTAATGATTTATTCATATTAAATTGGGCTAAAGCCTTTCTGTAGTTCATTAAAAAGCGGGCTAAAGCCCGCTCGTATCATAATATTTTAAAGTTATGTATTTTGATTTAATCTTAAAAGAAAAATCTACGTAATAACTTTAGTAGGATTTATTTTTCGAAAACAGCGTAATCGGAAACTTTAAAGCTGAAATCTTTGCCATTGCTGAAGTCTCTTTTTGTACCATCAAAAATATTTTTAAAAATTCCAGACACATTTTCATCGTCAATGGTAAATTCAACGTTTTCTTTTGAGAAATTGAGCACCACTAAAACCTCATTCCACTTATTTTTTCTGATGTAAGCAAAAATTTTATCATTCGCTGAAGTGTTTAAAAGATAAGTTACTACATTTGAATCACCACCTCTTAAAGCAGGATTTGAAGATTTCAGATTCAACAAAGTTTTATAAAAATCAGCCATTTTACAGTCATTCGTCCATTCTATCGGGTCTTTTTCAAAAAATTCTAATCTTTTCAGATTAGGAAGTTCCTGCCCGGAATACAATAACGTAATACCATTCCAAGTCGCAGAAAATACAGCCATTGCTTCTGTAATATCACCATACTTTTCGTACTCTGTTCCGTTCCAGGAATTTTCATCATGATTGGTGGTAAACCAAGCTCTCATAGAAGAATCTCCTATTTGAGAATATTTTCTCAGCAGATCTACAAGCTCTTGAATCGGCTGATTGTCTTTATAAAATTCGGCAGATTTGTGCATCCATTTCCAAGAATAACTGGCGTCAAACACTTTACCATGTTCCAGACTTTCTAATTCATCAAATTCACCAATCCAGAAAAGAGGTTTTACTTTTTCAACTTCAGGTCTTGCTTCTTCCCAAAAATCTACCGTTACCCAAGAAGCCAGATCGCATCTGAAACCATCAATATTTGTTTCTTCGATCCAAAACTTCATCGCATCAATCATGGCTTTCCTCATTTCCTGATTTTCATAATCAAGCTCGATAATATCATCCATTCCGGATGCCATTTTGAAATCGCCACTTTCTTTCAGATAAAATTCAGGATTCGTTTTCGTCCAAACATGATCCCAACCTGTGTGATTGGCAACCCAGTCGATGATTACTTTAAAACCTAAACGATGCGCTTCATTCACCAAATGTTTGAAATCATCCATCGTCCCAAACTCTGGATTGATTGATGTGAAATCTGAAGCTGCATAAGGACTTCCTAAACTTCCTTTTTTATTTTTCTGAGCAATCGGAGTAATCGGCATAAACCATAATGTTTTAACACCCATGTTTTTCAGACGCGGCATTTCTTTTTCAAATGCTCTGAAAGTGCCTTCCTTAGTATATTGTCTTACGTTAACTTCATATATATTGGTGGTGTGTTTCCATTCTTGAGGTACATCCATATTCATTGTCATTTTTTAAATAAAGGAAATATTTCTATTTCCTTTATAAGTTTTAAGCTGAATTTATTTAGCAAAAATAAGAAATTGAGTTTTAAAAATATTTAAACGAGTTGATTATGTCTATTTTCTTGAAAATCTCTTTTTCTCTTAAAACCAAAGGAAAAAAAGTTGAAGACTGTAATTTCCTGCTAAAAATTATGAATTAAGTCATATTATTTAAAACGAAAAACCCTGAATTTTAGTTCAGGGCTGTATTTTATTTATCTTTCGTTGTCATCGTCTTCTTCATCGAAAACATCATCATTATAGTCATCTTCTTCATCGTCATCGAAATTGTCATCTTCATCTTCAAAGCTGCTACCACTTACGAAATCATCATCAAAACTGAAATCATCATCCAATAAAGGCATCGCAGATTTTTTGTTTTTTGATCCTCCGGCGCTTCCGTTTTTACCAGGAGCTTTTAAAGGAGCATTTCCGAATCTGTACGTTGTAATCGGGTAATTTACACCTTTCGTTTCGTCTACAACTTCTACCAATTCGCAGAAAAATTCCCAAAGATCAAGCAGACCGTACTGGAACTGTGCTTTGTCTCCTGCTGACTCAAATGCTTCATCGATGTATACATCTGACATAATTTCGCCATCACCATCATCACTCATATCTTCCAGTGGCACGCTTTTTACAACAGTACCATCTTCTTCGAGAAGATTAAAAGTAGACAGCTCATCTCCACTAAGGTTGAATGCACTTTTAATTCCCAAATGTAAGTTCCAGAGTGTTTGTTTTCCTTTGATTTCTACATCTCGGAAAATGTCTTCTTTCGTATCTAATATTACACGGATTTTGTAAACCATATCAGTATTTCAATTACTTTTTGCCTTATTTATTGTGATAAATTCTTGTTGCAAATATATAATAAATGAGATTTTACAAAAAATATTTAATAATTTTTTAGAAACTTTTTTTTCCTTACATTTCGCAAAATCATTTACTTTTCTCGAGCATAAAACTGAATTTTGTGCCTTCCAGGTAAACACTTTCTACCGTAATATTTTCGTTATGAGCCTCCAGGATGTGCTTCACAATGGCTAGCCCTAATCCGGAACCGCCTTGTCTTCTGCTTCGGCTGGTCTCTACTCTATAAAATCTTTCAAAAATTCTTGGTAAAAGTTCGGCTTTTATTCCCATACCGTTATCAATTACTTCAATAAGTACTTTATTTCTGAGAACACTTGTCTTCACCACTACTTTCGCTTCCTGCCTGTTGGCGTAGTGAATAGCATTTGAAATTAAATTAATAAAAACCTGAGACACTTTCTGCTTGTCGGCCTCCACAAAAATCTGGCTATGTAAAGTCTGAAGCTGCAAAACGGTATTGTTTTTTTCGGCTTCCAGATCGAGCAGGTCAAAAATTTCTTTAATAAGAATATTAACATCAAATCTGGAAACGGTAAGATTGATTTCGCCGGCTTCCAATCTGTTGATCATATCGAGATCATTAACGATAGCTATCAATCTTTCTACAGAGATCCCTATTCGTTCCAAATATTTATCACGGATCGTCAGATTATCTACTCCACCGTCAACTAAAGTTTCTACGTAACCCTGAATGGAAAAAAGTGGTGTTTTTAGCTCATGCGAAACATTTCCGATATATTCTTTACGGTAACTTTCCATTTCCTTCATCATATCCATCTCGGTGAGCTGCTGCTGATTAAAATCTGAAAATCTTTCTCCGAGTTCTTTCAGTGTAATATTATTCTGATCGCTGTAAATTATTTCTTCAGGAAGAATTTTTGAGATCTTTCTTACCTGCTTTTTTGCGTAATAATTAAAAAGTAGTTCTAAAACAACATAATTAATAATAAACATCAAAACAACACACAAAAAAAGGCCAATCTTAAACTGTGATGTATTATAATAGATATCTTTTAGTGAATCGAATATAATCACTAAAACAAACATCACCAATGTAAGCAGACATGATGAAACTAAGGTAAGCCTGTAAAATTTCAATTTTACAAAATTTTAGGTTAAATGTAAAGTTAGTCTTTTCTGAGTTAAACAATCAATTTATACCCAATTCCTTTTAAGGTCTGAATCGTGTTGATTCCTAATTTTTCTCTCAGTCTACGGATATGTACATCGATTGTTCTTTCACCAACAATTACGTCATTCCCCCATACTCTTTCAAGAATTTCCTCTCTTTTAAAAACTTTTTCGGTGTTTGAAGCCAAAAGATAAAGTAAATCGAATTCTTTTTTCGGTAACAAAAACTGCTGTCCGCTTTTTGAAACTCGGAAGTTATCTTTATCGATTACCAAATCGCCAATCTCAATAAGTTTAGCATTATCAGAAACCTGAGAAGTCAGCTGAAGCAATGCATTTACTTTAGAAATAAGGATTTTCGGTTTGATAAGCTTTACAATATAGTCGTTTGCTCCTGCCTGAAAGCCAGCCAATTGAGAAAACTCTTCACTTCTTGCAGAAAGAAAGACGATAAGAGATTTTTGCAGCTCTTTTACTTTTCTAAGCTCCTGACAAGTTTCGATACCGTCTTTTTCGGGCATCATTACATCTAATAAGATCAAATCTGGAATAATTTCTTTGGCTTTTACTATACCTTCATTACCATTTGTAGCGGTATAAATGTCGTAACCTTCTTTTTCCAGATTGTAAGACAGAATCTCTAGAATATCGAGTTCATCGTCTATTAGAAGAATTTTCTTTTGGTTCATTTTCAATTTTTACGTTTCAAAGTTAATCAATTTTGAATGATGGATTAACACAATGGTTATCGTTCACATAAAGTTAACAATAATATCCTTTTCGTAATGTTTAGTTAAGAAAAAATTAAATTTCGCTAAACCATTTACCCCATTAAACTTTTCTTCCTTTGCACCGAAAGTAATTAGTAAAAAAGAAATGAATTTTAGAAAACTGAGTATCGCTGCATTATTCCTTACTACATCAGGGACTTTAATGTACGCTCAAGAAAAAAATGACACCGTAAAGAACGAAAAGAAAATTGAGGGTGTTATTATCAAAGGATCTACAAAAAAAGGAACTGAAGCTAACTTGATTAACATGCAGAAAAAATCTGTAGAGGTTATTGAACGAGTAGGTTCTGTACAGTTAGCCAAACAAGGTGTAAGTGATGCTGCAACTGCGGTAACTAAAGCAAGTGGAACACAAAAACAAGAGGGAAGCGGACAAATTTTCGTAAGAGGTTTGGGTGATCGATACAATAGTACGACCCTAAACGGCCTTACAATTCCATCTGATGATCCTGAATTTAAAAATATTGATTTGGAGATCTTTAAGACTTCAATGATTGAATACATATCACTAGACAAAGTTTATAATCCGAAATTTTCTGGTGACTTTGGAGGTGCTAATATTAATATTGTATCTAAAGAACACAGCGGAAAACCTTATTTTAAAATTGGTTTGGGAAGTAGTGTTAATTTTCAAACGTATAGAAAAAAAGATTTTAAACTTCAGGATGGCGGGCCTGGTTTTTTTGGATTTAAAGAAACAACTTTTATAAAAGGTAATCCTTATCAATCTTATCCGTTCACAACCAAATGGAATTTTAAAAATGCTCAAAATCCGTTCAATACAGATATAAATATTGAAGGGGGCGCAACCTTTGGAAAACTGTCTTTATTCGCTTACGCCGGGTTTGACAACAGTTATGAATACAGCGAGGGACAAGAAGGTTTCTTTTTTGCGAGCGGAAATGCAAATTCAAATTTCACCAACGTACAACGTTCTGTATATAAAACAAATACAACAGGTTTAATTAATCTAGCGTATAAATTAAACAGTAACAATAAGATTAATTTCACTTCAAATTATATCCATTCATCTTCTCAGTCAGCTAAAACATACAAAGGATATTCTTATGATGTCGACAGAAATGTAATCATCAACAGAGGAGATAATAAGATTACCGACACTTGGGTAAATCAATTATTTGGAAATCATAAAATAGGATCAACTTGGGTAGCAGACTGGGCTGTAGGTTACAATATGCTAAACAGCAAGAGACCAGATCGTCTTCAAAATACAATTGATGCAGAAAACTTCAACTTACTTGCAGGAAGTGCAATCAATAACCACAGATATTTTGATGAACTTACAGACAACACTGTTTTAGGTCACTTAAATGTTTCTAAAAGTTTTGAAAATTTCAAAATTACCGCAGGCTACGATGGATCTTATAAAGACAGAAAGTTCGATAATACGACGATTGGTATGGGCTTTAGCTTTATCAATCCTGTAGATCCTAATAATATTGATGCTTTCATCAATGCTGGAAACAACAGCTTATTTACTTATCAGACTTTTATGGCAGGAGATATATTTAAGCCATTTTATTATGGTATTAAGCAAAACCTTCAGTCTGGACACGCAAATGTAGATATTACTTTGTCTGATAAATTCATTGTGCAAGTTGGTGGACGTTACGATTTCATCGATATGCAGACTAAATGGACAGAACCTTTAACTGGTGGAATTGAGAAAAGAAAAAATAAAACTTACAACAAATTCTTACCTGCACTAAATGCCAAGTACAGCATTAATGACAAACAGAATTTAAGATTATCATTCTCTAAAACATATACTCTGCCACAAGCAAAAGAGATTATTCCAATTGCTTACTATGATATTACAACGAATGTTTATGGTAACGAATACCTTAATCCATCAGACAACTATAATTTTGATTTAAAATGGGAAATGTTCCCTAAATCAGGAGAAGTTATTTCAGTTGCAGCTTTTGGTAAATATATTCAAAATGCTATCGCCAGAACAACCTACTCTACTTCAGCACCAAATGATATGACCTACTTTAATATTTCAAATTGGGGATATATTTTAGGTGCAGAATTAGAATTTAGAAAAGATATTTATTCTTGGAATAATTCAAAACTCTATACTTTCCTGAACGGAACTGTAATGCATTCTGAGCAAGAATTGAAAACTCCGGAACAATTAGCTAAAGAAAACGGCGGTAAAACTGCAGAATTTAGCGGACAAACAAAAGATGATATTCAGGGGGTTGCAGATTTTATTGCTAATGCAAACTTAGGATACAACTACAAATGGAGCAACGCAAACAGTTTAGATTTTGTAGTTTCTTATTCTCACGTAGGTAAAAACGTTTATGCTATCGGAACCAACAAGGCAGGAAATTTCTATGAGCAAGGAAGAGATATTCTTGATCTTAATTTAAACTTTACTTTAGACAAAATAGGTATCGGAATCTCTGCTAAAAATTTATTAAATCCTAATTACAAAATACAACAGGAAAACGGCGCAGGAATTTTCACTCACCAGAATTACACGAGAGGTAGTGAAGCCGGAATCAGTTTATCTTATAAATTTTAAAATATAAATCTAAAAAAATAGTTATGAAAAAAACAATTTTGAGAGCAGCTCTATGCTTTTCATTGGTAGCCGCAGTTTCTGCAACTGCAATATCTTGTAGTTCTGATGATGAAACAACAGAAAATGTATCATCAATTGATCCAGCAAACTTTAAAGGTAGAATTGCATCAGGAACTACTGTAAGCTTAGATGCAACTAAAGTTTACAACCTTACAGGAACTCTTTCAGTAGAAAGCGGAGCAACTTTAATCATTCCCGCTGGAACAAGAATCGTTGCATCTGAAGGAGCAACTTACCTAATTGTTGAAAGAGGTGGTAAATTGATTGCAAATGGTACAGCAACTAATCCGATTGTATTTGAAGGATCTACCCACAAACAAGGACATTGGGGAGGTGTTGTAGTGCTGGGTAATGCTCCGTCAAATAGAAGTTCTTTGGGTACTTCAACATCAGAATTAGGAGATCTTGTTTATGGTGGTACCAATAAAGCCGATAATTCAGGAATTCTAAAATATATTGTTATTAAAGACAGTGGTTATAAATATAATCCTGCAAAAGAGTTCAACGGTCTTTCTCTATTTGGAGTAGGAAGCGGAACTGTAGTATCTTACATCTATGTAGCAGATGGTGCAGACGACGGTATCGAATTTTTCGGTGGAAACGTGAATGCTGATCACATAGTTGTATTAGGTGTTGGAGATGACAGTATCGACTGGACAGAAGGTTGGCAAGGAACTGCAGAATATATCTATGCTTCAAGAAAAAAACAATATCAAACTGCTGCTGAACCAGGAAACAGAGGTGTAGAAGCTGATACTCAAGATACTGACGAAAATACAGTTTTCGGAAACGGAGTCTCAAACCCAACGATCAATAACGCAACTTTCATCGGTAACAGTGCAGGTTCTGAGTCTCAAGGAATGAAAATCAGAGCTGGATCTAATGGTAAATTCGATAACATCGTTATTGCTAATTTCTCTACAGGTTTAGATTTCGAAACGCCTAGAACTTACAACTGGTTCACAAGTGCTTCTTATATTAAAAACGTAAGATTTGTAGGTGTTACAACTCCTTGGAAATCTAAAGCAGTAGCTCCAGCAACTACAGGTCCTAATTTGTCTGGTGTATTTACTACAAGCACTACAGCAACTGGAGCTGGAAATGTTACAGCTTTGCCAGACTGGGCAAAAGGTTGGACTGGTTTGACTTCATTTGACACTACAGATGCAATGAATTAATCATTCAAGTAATTAGTTTCTTCATATAAATCAAAGCCATCGACCAACAATGAATAGTCGGTGGCTTAATTTCTATCACACAATCACAATATCTACAAATAATTAACTATGAAAAAAACTTTAATACTACTGTTTTTAACAGCTTTTATTTCACACTTTACTTCACAAATTACTGCTAGCGATTTAAAAGTAATTCTTGATAAGCCTAATAGTAAAGTTAGATATAACTTCCTGTTTTCAGGTACATATTACAGAGTAGAAACAACATTATATAAAAACTCAATTTCACCATCAAACAGAATTGCTTACGGAATTCAAGAAGATGAATCAGAATATGCTGATATTGTATATCCCCCTGGATATGTTTATAACGATTTTATGACACAAACTAACGATTGGGCGTATCAACCAGCTACACAATATATTCTAACAATTAATGCATATGAAAAATCGGGTGGCCCCGTTGCTAATATTTATACTAAGACATTAACATATGTTCCCCCAATTGAAACTCCAAACTTAACAGTAACATCTGTTCAAGTATATAGTAGTTTAAGTGGTGTTAAAATCTTTGATTCTAATACAAGTAGCAACGGAGGACCTCAACTGCAAAAAAATGCTAGTTATCAATTTAAAGTTACAGTAACAAAAACAGGTAATGCTGCTGTAAATAATTTGAGATTTGATTTATGTCAATTTAATATACTACAAGGAGATTATCCTACTGTCCCTCCTAAAGCCATAAAAACTCAATATATAAATTTTACTCAAGCTCAAAATAGTGCGCTAGTTACAACTGAAACAACTATAGCAGATTTTGGCTCAAATAGTTTTATGGGAATAGCTTTTCATTTAGATAAAGACAATACAATCGCAGAAACCAATGAAAATGATAATATAAAATTATTAGGAGCAGGTTATCATGGTAAAATGGCAAATATCGGAGATAACATTGAAGTTAGTGTTTATGACATAAACGGTAATTTGCTTAAAACATTAAAAACCACTTCAGACGATACAGATTTTATGAATGTTAAGTCTCAGTTAGGTTCAGGTAAATATATCTTAAGATCTAATGAGAAATCACGTCAGGTCTTAATAAAATAAACTTTTTTTTCTACATATCAAATTGAAAACCACGCCCGGAATTTATTTTCCGGGCGTGGTTATTTTTTTTAATATTAACTTTTATTCATTTTAAATATTTAATACTAAAATTAAATCATCAAATATTCTGTTGGGAAACCAAGAAAAAAAATGGTAATTTGGTCTTCTCATTCAAAATAGATTGATAAAAATCTCGTTGAAGAAGAGTAACCTGAGAATTATGAAGAAAAATCATTTAAAAATAATCGTTGCAGCTTTTATTATCGGCTCGTCATTTATCATTCATTCGTGCGGTAAAGATGAAGATATAACTTCTGAAATTGCAGTAGTCGGAATCGCTCAGGATCCCAATAATTTTAAAGGTGATGTTACCAGCGGGCAAGTTGTAACACTTGATCCTATGAAATTTTATAAACTCAATGGTATTGTTACCGTAAAAAATGGTGGAACTCTCGTCATTCCTGCCGGAACAAGAATTATAGCCACAGCAGGAGCTTCCTCTTACGTTCTTGTAGAACAGGGTGGAAAAATCTTCGCCAACGGTACAGCGGGTTCGCCAGTTTTATTTACATCAGAGACAACCGTTGCCGGAAATTGGGGCGGAATAGTTATTTGTGGTAAAGCTCCGATCAATACAGGAAATACAGGGTCATCAGAAATAGGAAATTTAACTTACGGAGGAACTGAAACTACAGATAATTCAGGATCATTGAATTATGTAAGAATTGAATATGCTGGTGCCGAATTTGCTGGTAAAAAATTCAATGCGCTTTCACTTTTTGGGGTTGGTAACGAGACTCGAGTAGAAAGCATAGCGCTTTTAAATAATACAGATGACGGTATTGAAATTTATGGCGGAACGGTCAATGTTTTAAACATTGTTTCAATCGGAAATACCAATCACGCATTCAGTTATAAAGACGGATGGATCGGAACAGCAACAAATATTTATACCAAAAGAAAAGCAGATGGTACAGGAAACACGGGCATTACAGGTATTAATAATGCAGGAAACGACAATGCCTCACCAAGATCAAACCCGACCATTAAAAACGTTACTTTCATTGGTGGAACTTCAGGTGAATCGAACGGAATAAAACTAAAACAGGGAACTTTCGCAACATTAGATAATGTCGTAGTTTCTGATTGGTCAACAGGAATTAATATTGAAAGCGATTCTACAGTTGCTCGTTTTAATGGTAAAAAAAGAATCACGAATGTTCTGTTTAAGAACACAACAACCGAAGTTTCTTTAAAATCTTCTGCAGGTGCAACAGTTCCTATTGTAGATACTACTTATACCAAAAAACCTGATGCAACCGGAGCCGGAAATGGTATTTTAACGCCCACTTGGGCACTTGGTTGGTCCGGATTACAATAATGAAATTCAAAATCAATATTAAAATTCCTTAGAAATATTTTCTGAGGAATTTTTGTTTAAACAATTAACTTATATCATTCTAATTTAAAATTTACCTGATAGGAATTTGTCTTACAATCTGGGCAGCTCCGGAGGAGCAATACCTTTGTAGCATAATGGTAGGAACCACAATTAGAACTCCGTAGGATTTCAACCTTTTTCAATGATCATTCTTTGAATTGAGACGGCGTCATTCCTGTTTGTGACTTAAAAAATTTTGAAAAACTTGCCTGATCATAAAATCCCAAATCAAAAACAATGTCTTTCACCGATTTTTTTGAAACTTTCAAAAGACGCTTCGCTTCAAGTAAAATTCTATCCTGAATAAGAGATGAAGCTGAAGAATTAATACTTTTTTTACAGATAATATTTAAATAATTAGGAGAAATACTGAGCTTTTCTGCATAAAAAGAAACCGAACGTTGTTCTTTAAAATGCTCATCAATAAGATTTAAAAATTTTGAAAATACAGGATTTGAATGGTATTGCTCATCATTTTTAAAAATAAATTCTACCGCTTCACTGATGAGTAATCCAATCATTTCGCTACGTTTCTGAATCATTTCCCAAAAGATATTCTCATCATTCAAAAGTTTTTTAATAGCCTTAAATTCATAAACCAGAAATTCAAAACTCATCTCTGAAAGATCTATGACAGGATGATTCTGATAAAATAATTGTGAAAATCTCAAAGCCGGAATTAAACTTTCAAACCAATCTCTGCTGATCATCAATTGATATCCTACCGTTCCTGCTTCAATATCCCATTGATGCACCTGATCTGGAAAAACCAAATGAATCTGATGATCTTTCACTTCATAATCTATAAAATCGATGGTATGATTTCCTTTTGCTTTTTCAAAAATATTAATGATAAAAAAATCATGTTTGTGTGGATGATCGATAGAGCGTTCTCCGTAAAGTTCATTAAACAGAAGATGGGCTTCCAAAGAATGATCATCCTTGAAATCTTGAATACCCAAAACCGGAAAATAATCTGAACGACGGCTCATTCCGAATGATTTTTGCTTAAAATTAGTGAAATTTATGCAGTCAATCATTTTCATGAATCTATATAAAAACTGACTTAGTACATGAGAAAAAATATTTTACCGCAAAAGATTCAAAAGAAATGATAGAAGAATAGAAATTCAAAAGCTTACAAAATGTAAAAAACTTAATTAACACTCGTTTTGCAAACTTTTGAATAACTTAAGCATAGCAAAATCTTTTGATTCTTTTGCGGTTAAAAAAAACCTCAAATACTAAGAAAAACTGATTGAAAAAAAGTAAATATCAATCATATAAAATTTAAAATAATAAAGCTTACAGCGTCTCTAAGTTTGGGCAGTTTTAAGATTCTAAAATTTTTACAATCTCTTTATAACCTAAAGATTTTGCGTGCTCCAAAGCCTTAACTCCGTCGTTATCGGGAATATCTTTTGCCTTTTTATCTTTAAGGATCTGAACAATTTGCTGGTATTTTAAACTTCCGTCACCCAAAATCACCGCTTCCATCAAAGCAGTCCATCCCAATCTGTTTACATGATTGATCGGAAAACCTTCCGTATTTGCCAAAACTTTTACCGTTTCTACATGACCTCTTTCGCAGGCAGGAATTAAAGCCGTTCCGTTGTATCTGTTGAAAACGTCAAAACGAGCTCCGTTTTCCAGAAATAATTTCACCAATTCGGTCTGTCCGTTTGCACCTGCAAACAAAAACGGACTATCTAATTGTTGGTCCTGCAGGTTAACATCCGCTTTATATTCGACAAGGATTTTTACAATTTTTATCTTTTTTCCTACCGCGGCAAGAAGCAGCAAAGATCTTCCTCTCGAATCTTTCGTATTCACATCGGCTCCGTTTTCCAAAGCCGTTCTCAAACCTTCTGCATTATTGTTCTTTACAAGCTCAATCACATTTTCACCATTAATCATAATTTCTTTTACAGGTTGAGAGAAGCTTTTTTCGCAAGCATTTACACTGATAACACACAACACAAAAAACAAAACTTTCATTGCCTGATTTTTATTTAATTAAAATACCACGTTCCCTCTATAAATAAGAGATTCTACGTTTGAAATTCTTGATACCGCTTCTGCCGAACAACTTGCATTCAGCAAAACAAAATCGGCATCATCACCTGTTTTCGGCCATTGCTGAACACCTTTATCATCCAAAGGAGTTAGATTTGCCGTTGCCAATTTTAAACTTCTTGAAAGCAAAAATTCAGTCGACTGACCGTAAAGCTGAGCATAAAGATTGGCTTTTTCTAAAACACTTCCGGTGCCGTACGTATTCCAATGATCGATAATACTGTCGTTTCCGGTATATACGGTTACATTATGTTTTTGTAAAGTCGGAAGCGGCATAATCAAATTTCCGATAGGAATCGTTGAAGCAATTCCCACTTGAGCATTGCCTAATTTTTCGGCAATCTCTTCCTGTTTTATTTTATCTAATTTACCTAAAATAAAACAATGACTAAAAAAAGTTTTTCCTTTTAGAGAAGGATTTTCATTCACTTTATCGATAAGGTATTCAACCGTTTTCAAACCTGATTCTCCGGTTTCATGCAAATGAATATCAATTCCTTTTTGATTATCTAAAGCGAGTTGTACCGTAAAATCAATTGTCTTTTCAATCGCTCCGTCAATCGTGTAAGGATCTACTCCACCGATGAAATCGATATTCATCTGAGCCGCTTCTTTCAAATAAGGAACAGAATTTTTGTAAAAAACTCCGTGCTGAGGATACGCAACAATTTCAGCTCCGAAACTTTTCTTTTTGTTATCTAAAGCTTTCTGTAGGTTTTTCAAAGAATCCAACTTGGAAGTAGGCTCAATATTGACATGACTTCTTGCAAAAGCAGTTCCTTTAGACTGAATCAATTCAATCATTTTTTCTGCTTTGTAGGTAGAATTTTTCAGAATTTCCGGCATGATTTGTTCTTCCAAAGCAATCATTCCTTTTACTCCGCCTTTTCTTTTTCTTACAGCCTGCCATTTGTCGCCATAAAAAGTTTTATCTAGGTGAATGTGCATGTCTTTAAAAGCCGGAAGCATCAAAAATCCTTTTGCATCCACTGCTTTTGCTTTAGGATTATTCGGAGCTATTTTTGTGATTTTCCCATTTTCTGTTTCCACTAAAAACAAATCTGTCTTTGTTGAAAACACTTCGCCTTCTTCATATTCAAAACCGGTTTCAAGTCGGACATTTTTAAGAATTAATTTACCATTTACTCCTAAAACTTTATCTTCAGAAAATGTGTTTGTACTCATCACTGTAGGCGTTAAAGTAATTCCAGCCATTGCTAAAGCAGAGCTTTTCAAAAAATCTTTTCGCGAAATATTATTAGACTTTTCCATATTCAATTTCTATGATACAAAATTAGCAAGAACTAAGGTCTTAGATTTGTATCATTTATCACATTACTTGTATGATTTTCTTTTGCCTTGAAGCAAAAGAAACAAAAGTTCAAGAAGCAGAAACTTCCGCTAAAAATTAAAAATGAAACCTAAGGATATTTGAACACCACCGTTTTGGACGCTGCGGATGTTGAATTATAAACTACCTTTTCATCAATGCTGGTAAATTCAGCATTTCAGTTTATAAGCAAAACCTCCAATTGGAGGTTTTTTTAATTTATTTAAGTTCTTTAGCAATCATTATTTTCTCATTGATTATGTTATCCCATAATGCATAATCGGAAACTGTAAAATAATCATTAGAGGAAATCTTTGGCTTCAGTCTAAAGTAGAAATCATAAGAACCACCTACAATTCCTTTATCAGGAATATATAAGAATCTGTCTATACCACGATGTTCATTATACCCATCTATGGCCCACCACCCATCAAATGTCCAAAACTGATAAGCTTTGTTCTTTTTAATAAAAAACTCCTTTGACAAATAATTTCTAAAACTGTAAGAATTATCTAATCTCCTAAAATAATTACCAGTTCTTACATCCATGTCAAATAATTATTCAACAGCCTTAATTATTTTGATCAATTTTAACAAGTTCGTAAAAACTGACCGGATGGGCATTTGGACGGTCCGGATTGTAAATTTTTTAATTTTTTTTTACACGAATCCATTAGAAGTTTTTCCTGGAGAATATAGATTTTATTTAAGCCAATCAATTTCAATAATATTATTGTCTTTCGCTATTCTTTTAAGAGCTGCTTTTTCATATTCTTTAAAAATTTCTTCGCCTCTAACAAATTTACCATTCGAATATGTTTGATCAGGAAACAGCCCCACTGAATCAGCCATAGGATTTTTTCTGTAGTTTTTATAGGCTTTTACAAACTGCGGATAGGTAATGTTTACTTTTTGATAGTTTCCCAATTCAGGATATTGAAAATTTGCTGTAGAATTTTTCACTCCTTTAATCTCAAAAATATGACTTTTTGTGGTATCTTCTATTTTTAAAATTAATCCTGGTAAGCCAAAAAATTTATACGGTCCGTCATGTATCTGAATATCTTTTGAAAACCAAGCCACCCAATTTCTACCTCCAAATTCAACTGTCGCTTTTTGCACTTCGTACCCTAATATATGATCAGTCTCCGGAGATAAATGCCATTTTAAATCAACATTCTGTTTTACAAAATATTTTGTATCGGAAAGAATTGTAATATATTCAACAGTTTTTGAGTTTTGAGATTTATTGATCCTTTCTCTAATCATTTCCTTATCGGGAGGCATCGAAAAAATACCTTTTTTAGAATCTGCAAGCAAAGTCGAATCTGACTGATAATTATCAAAATTGTAAAACTCAGATTTATTTTCATGTATGTTTAAAACCATTATCTGTTTTTCAACTTGATTAGTATTAGAATCCGGAATAAATCTGTATTCGTAGACAAAAAGTTTATTTTGTCCAAACAAAACATCTGAAAATAAAATTAATAGAAACAATGCAATATTTTTCATTATTTATTTGATATTTAGTATAAATATATAAAATAACCCGATTTACTCGGGTTACTCTTTTATGCTCCACCGGTGCATTTTTTTAGCTCATTGCTTCCACAACTTCCATAGCCTGCACATGTACTACATTTACCAGCTGCATTACAGCATCTCCAAAGGTTGTCTCCTCCATCGTCGACCGTTTCAAGATATGGATTTCCACCAAAAACATTTTTTAAATTTGATCTTGTAAGCTTTTTTAAATTTTTCATTTTAAATTATTTTTAGAATTAATATTATATTTGTCATACGAACCCTGACATGGGTCTGCTGATCAGCTCATATTTATAATTTTGTACTGCGCACATACTAAAAATAAATACTTGTTTCTCAAAACTATAAAATAAACTGTAGAAAAGACAGGAAATCATTTGCGATTTTTTGGCGATTTTTAAGCAAAATTTGCGCAAAATTTGCTTATATTTGCTTAAAGCACCAAACGATGATACAGGAAAGACTCAGAACACTAAGAAAACAAAAAGGGATGTCACAGGAAAAATGGCCAAAATATTATCTACAGATACTTCCAATTATTCCAGAAAAGAACGTGGAGAAACAAAGATACAGGATGAAGAGTGGCAAAAGATTGCAGATGCTTTAGAGGTTCCTGTAGAAGATATTAAAGAAGAAAAATTTTCAGGAATCGTTCACAATGACAATTCTACTTTTAATGATCATTCAGGCAATTACTATAATCAATATTTTAATACTCCAGATTCTATTGTAGAAAATCTTCAGGACTATATTATCCTGCTGAAAAAAGAAATAGAATCTCTAAAACAAGAGCTTAAAAACAAGTAGATACAAAGCTTATTTAAGGTTTGAGCCGTCGGAGCTCCCGACAGTATCCCCGAGTTTTGGTTGACCTCGTCGGAACTTCCGACAGCAAGACACCGTTTTGGCTGGCTCCGTCGGAACTTCCGAAATCTAAACCCCGTATTAGTTTGCCCCGTCGGGAATCCCGACACCATGAAACCGTTTTGGTTTGACCCGTCGGAACTTCCAACGCCCTATATAAAAAAGAATGCTTCGGCTTCGCTCAGCACAACACTGAGCCCAAATACCGAAGATCATTAATAACACAAATACACACAATGATTAAAAATTTAATTTCACTGGATGCAAGTAAGCTGCATCATGCAGAATTCGGGCAGCTTATTGTTCGTTTTTCTGAAGACTTTTCCAAGACTTCTTTAGATACCGGTACCGATGCAGATTTCAAAAGAATGTATGAGGCACTGCAGGCAAAGATTCCCGATTACAACAGCGCCCTTGATCAGATACGTGCCAGCGAAGAATCTCAAAAAATCGCAAAAGCAGACCATGTACGAGATGCCGATGTACAGGCACTGAAAGACTCTGTGAGACCCTACAGGAATTCTAGAACCCAGGCCGAGAAAGATGCATACACCGCAATAAAAATACTGCTGGATCAATACAAAGGCGTAGAAGACGCATCCTATGAGGAGGAAACCAACAAGCTGAATTCTCTCGTGTCTAGACTGCAGTCTTCCGAATACAGCTCTCATGTGACTATGCTCGGCATCATAAAATTCATCAATGAACTGGCAGCTTCCAATATTGCTTTCAATGATCTGTTTGCCCACCGGTCTTTTCAGTCTTCCCAAAAGCAGACGTACGACGTAAAGGCTTTACGGAAAGATCTCAACAATGATTACAGGCAGTTGGTAAATTACATCACCATCCTCGCCGACGTAAAAACCGATTCTTTCTACAAAGATGTTTTAGCTGTCATCAATAATGGAAGAAGCTACTACGCCAACGTAATGCTCGCCAGACGAAACAGCAGGAAAGATGACGACAAATAGAAAACCATAAAAAAAGAGGCTGCCAAATTTTGACAGCCTCTTTATATTTTATAATTGCTAGCTTTAAGAATACTGAAATTTTCTTACCGCTTCCAAAGTCATATCGATTTCTTTGTCTTTGATCGCATCACTGATGAAATAGGTTTCGTAACCACTTGGCGGAAGATAAATTCCGTTGATCAAAAGCTGATGAAAGAAATTATTGAATAACGAATGGTTTGCATTCTGCGCTTCATCAAAATTGGACACCGCATTGATGTGGAAGAAAACCGACATCATCGAACCTTTTCTGTTGATTCTGTGTTCGATTCCTTTTTCGTTTAAAATTTTTCCGATTTCAAAGTCTAAAGTTTCTGTTGTTTTAGCTAATCTGTTGAAAAATTCAGGGTCGTTTTTAATGATTTGCAAAGTTTTTAAACCTGCTCTCATTGCTAAAGGATTTCCGCTCAACGTTCCAGCCTGATAAACGCCACCTTTTGGAGCAAGATGATCCATAATTTCGTTTCTTCCTGCAAAAGCTCCTACCGGAAGTCCGCCTCCGATTACTTTACCGTAAGTTACCAGATCGGCTTTCACATTAAACAATTCCTGAGCTCCACCAAAAGCCAGTCTGAAACCTGTCATTACCTCATCAAAGATCAACAAAGCACCGTTTTCGTCACAGATTTTTCTTAATTTTTGCAAGAAATCGTTTTCAGAAAGTACACAACCCATGTTTCCGGCAACCGGCTCGATAATTACCGCTGCAATTTCACCCTGATTATGTCTGAATAAATCTTCAACCTGCTCAAAATCATTATATCTCGCCAGCAAAGTGTCTTTTGCTGTTCCCTGAGTTACACCCGGAGAATTAGGGTTTCCAAAAGTCGCAGCACCACTTCCCGCTTTTATTAAAAATGAATCTGAATGACCGTGATAACAGCCTTCAAACTTTATAAATTTATCTCTTCCCGTAAAACCTCTCGCCAGTCTGATTGCGCTCATACACGCTTCTGTACCTGACGAAACCATTCTGATCTGGTCGATATTCGGAACATTTTCGGTGATGAATTTTGCAATTTCAGTTTCCAATTCAGTTGGTGCACCAAAAGAGAAACCTTTTTCTGCCTGAATTTTTAATTCTTCTAACACCTCAGGATGCGTGTGCCCTAAAATTGCAGGTCCCCAAGAATTAATGTAGTCTACATACGTGTTATCATCAGCATCAGTAAGATAAGCACCTTTCGCAGATTTCATAAAAACGGGAACTCCGCCAACTGATTTAAACGCACGCACCGGAGAATTCACACCTCCCGGAATATATTTGTAAGCTTCATCAAATAAAGCTGAACTTCTTTGGTATTTCATTATTAATTAGTTGATAGTTGATAGTTGATAGTAATTAGTTGATAGCGATTATTGTCTGTCTTTAAAACTAACAACTTTCAACTAAAAACCAGCAACCAAAATTAGTTTCTAGGTTTTTTGTCGATCAGATAAATTAATTGTCCAGCGGATGGCTTTTGGCCTTCATCCATTCTGTTTTTTGAGTATAATTTATTGAGTTTGATGCCAAATTTCTGTGCTATATCATACATATCTTCACCATATTCGGCTTTGTAGGTTGCAGTATTTCCATCAGAATTTTTAGATTCGAGGAAGACAACTTCATTTTTTGCCAGTACAGTTCCTTGCAGCTCGTTCCATTTGATCAGTTTGCTTTCGCTGATCTTAAATTTCTTAGCAATATACTGTACATCGGTATCTTCAGGAATCACAATATATTTCAAGCCGCCATTCGGATGACTTTTTATTAAAATGGAATTAAGAATTTCTGCTTTGGTTTTAATTCTCTCCACTCTTTGCTGTTGTTGCGCATAAGAGGTCGCCTTGTAAGGAACTTTTACAGTGACAGGTGTTGCTGTTTTTTTAGTTGCTTTTGCAGGTTCCATTCTTGCCATGAAAGCACGGTCGTCTTTCAGATTTGGATATTTTTTCAGAATGGCGTATAAAACTTCTTTAGAATCTACCTCATCAAATTCATACAACTTATATTTTTCAATCTTTCCGATAAGAATTGATGCATAACGAGGATTGGTAGCGTAACCCGCTTTTTTCAAACCATGCGCCCAAGCTCTGTAATCTTTCATATCAAGATCAAAAAGTTTGGTGTAATATTTTCTTGTTGCCAAAAATATAGAGTGGTCTTCGTAAGATTGTTTAGGATCGTCATACACACGGAAACATTCATTCGGAGCATCATCGGTGTGCTTCATTGTTTTTCCGGTCCAGTCTTCTTTACATTTTATACCGAAATGATTTTTTCCTTCCTGTGCCAAACGGCTTTGGCCACCACCGGTTTCTAAAAGCCCTTGCGCAAGAGTAATTGAAGCCGGAATCTTATACTTTTCCATTTCTTCCACTGCATATTGAGCAAATTTCTGGATGTACTGATCTTCTGTAGCCCAGGTCTGAGCTGAGAATTTTGATAAAACTAAAAGGCTAATTAGTAAGAAAAGTCTTTTCATGTTTCTTGATTTTTTAAAGCCTGACAAGTAATTTACTTTTACTTTAATATTTGCATAATTACCTCATGCTTTCAGCTTTATATTATTAAATTTCTATTTTGTTTTTCTAACAGCAAATTGGCTCCTTCTATTCCCTGCAAACCTCCGGTATGAAAACATAGGATCTTGCTTCCTTCAGGAAAATAATCAGCATCAATCATTTCAAACAATTTCAGCATCATCTTCCCTGTATACAACGGTTCTAAAGGAATATCAAATTTCACTTTAAAATCATTGATAAAACGAACATTTTCATCATTTATTTTACCATAACCGCCAAAAACAGCATCGGTTAGATGAAAATTTCTTTTTGAGGTTAACTCCAAAATTTTGTTTTCTAAAGAAGAATCTTCAACTACTTTAAAACCTATAACCTTTTGATTATCTTCACAAAACTCTGAAATCCCTGCCAAAGTACCTCCGGTTCCAACTGCGGTGCAAAGATAATCAAAATCTTTTGTATCGTTATTGAGCATCATTTTTACGCCCTGAACAGCATTTTTATTGGTTCCACCTTCGGGAATTATTAATGCTTCAGGAAATTCATGCAACAGAAACTCAGTTAGTTTTTCTTTATGTCGGTATTCTTCACGGGTCACAAATTTTAAATTCATGCCGTTTCTTTTTGCTAAAACTAAGGTCGGATTATCACGCCATTTTTGTTCTAATTCTTCACCTCTTATAATGCCTAAAGTTTTAATTCCAAAAAGATTTCCTGCGGCAGAAACTGCAGAAATATGGTTTGAGTAGGCTCCGCCAAATGTTATAATTAAAGGATTTTCCGGTAGAGTTTCCAAATAATTATTGATATTGTAAAAAAGTTTCCAGTATTTATTCCCTGAAATCTGTGGATGAATGAGATCTTCTCTCTTGATGAAAAGCTTTACTTTTTTATGAATTGTAATTTCCTGAATGGGAATCGTTTCTGTCGGAAGTTGTAATAGCATTTGTTCTAAATGATACTTGTTTTAACAAAATTAGTTTTTTTATTTGAGCTACTTTAGATAACATGGATTTCCTAAGAAGATTTTTTTTACCACCCCGTCAAAAATTCTTTGAATTTTCGCAACCCATCCAAAAGAGGGGAATTTTGGAGCGCTAATCTTTTAATTAAAATATTTTCTGAATGCCCAAAATTTTCTTTTTTTTAAATAATTTAAATCATGCTCCATTGCATAAGCTTCTCTTTCAAAAGAAATGGCGTGATAGGCTGAATGCGCATTTTTAAGTCTGAAAAAATGATAATAATATTCGGCTATATATAAGATGTAAAAGAAAATCACCAACAGCTCTAATTGCTGTCTGATATGAATTTTTTCATGATTAATCAAGACCCTATTCTTCTTATCTTCAGGATTTTTGATGAAAATAAAAGGATAGAGCGTAATGCCGTTTATTTTTGTATTTTTGAGGAGCTTTTGGCACACAATTATCATGATAACAAATATAAAAGTTTTGATTTAACTTATGGCTCTTTTTGAAATCAAAGAAGGTGAAGACTTTTACTATAACGAGCAAGGTTACAAAGTTTTTACCGAAAAATTCCATCTTAAACGTGGACATTGTTGTAAAAGTGGTTGCCGACACTGCCCGTACGGATATGATAAAAAGACAGACACATTTATAAAAACCAATAAAAAAAATAAATAAAATGAAGAAATATATTTTTATTTTGCTTGCGGCAAGTTTAGGTTTGTCGTCTTGCAGCCCATTCAAAGTACGCTCAGATTATGCTCAAACTGCTAATTTTACGTCTTATAAAACATACAAAATCAGAATCGACGATTTGAAACTGAATGACATCGATAAAGACAGAGTTTTAAACGAATTGTCTAAGCAATTGCAGACAAAAGGTCTTCAGCCGGGAGATAGTCCTGATTTGATTGTAAACGTAAAAGCTAACCACAAAAAAATTACCGATATCAATACCACCAATCCTTACGGAATGTGGGGCTGGGGCGGAGGTTTCGGTTGGGGAATCGGGATGAACAGAACATGGACCAGCAATTATAACGAAGGTGCTATCATTGTAGATCTGGTAGATGCTCAAACTCAAAAATTGGTATGGCAGGGAATCGGCAGCGGAATCTCTGTAGACAGACCAAAAGCCAAACAAAAACAAATCCCTCAGATTGTAGCTGAAATTATGGCTAACTATCCTCCGGGAATGAAGAAATAAAATTTTAATTTCAATTATATTAAAAGTCAACACAAAATTGTGTTGACTTTTTGAATATCCATAAAAATAAGACTGCTAAAAAATAAATTATTCTTTGATGGCTTTATAGGTTTCTAATTTTCCATCTTTCTGTTGAACGGTTATAAAATAAACTCCCGCTTTCAAATCTTTTAAATTAATTGTTGACGATGGTTTTTCTATCATTCTGATTAGTCTTCCTGAAACATCTGTTATTTGTAATTTTTTAATCTGGTTAGTCTCTGAAATGGTAATCGCGTCAGTAAATGGATTGGGATAAATTTTAAAATCTTTAAATTTTAGATCATTTGTACCCAGATTTGATTTTGCTTCCCAAACAGCATCATCCCAATAGTGTCCTGCCCAAGTCGTTCCAGGGTTTCTTATTGCCAATCTTGCATTGACCGGAACAGTTGTCGGAACATCTAAAATTCTTTCTGATGTATTATCATACGTTGTATTTGAAATTGCAATCGATTGCAAAACTACAAAAGTTGACATATCATTGATATCGGTTAGGTAACCAAAGTCTAAAAGCCCTTGCCCTGAATTCACCCGAGCTTTGAACTTAAAGCGATGTGTTCCTGCATTAATATTGGTAAGCGGAGGCATAATTACAATTGATACCTTATTGTAACCTGTCTGATACACATTACTTGGGCTTGATGCTGGAGATGTACTTGAAATAATCTGATTTCCGCCCCCAGAAGTTAAAATACTATTCCAACATGTGGGAACTACTCCCATATTGCAACATGACAAAGTGTCGAAATTTTCAGAAAATTCTGATATTGGCGTACACTGAGCATTACTTACCGTAAAGCTTCCGAAAAACAGGATAACGATACTTGTTTTAATTGATAAATTTTTAATCATTCTAAATAAAAATAGTTAAACAAAAATAGACAATCTTATTTTAAAGAATTAACACTTTTTTATGATATTTATCAATTAAAACATTATTAAATTAACTTTTATTTAATATATGGTAAGAAATATATTTTATGATTGAATTATATATTGCTTTATATAGAAACAATAATCTTTATAATTAGTCTATAAAATTTAATATATTTCATAGAAATATTAATAATAGTGTAATTTTACTTTTACCAAATTATTTTAATCTTACCAACAATAATATTATTATGAAAAAACTACTTTTATGTGTAGTATTCTCCCAGCTGGCTAATGCACAGGCTCCGGCAGGATATTACAATGCAGCGAACGGATTGTCTGGAGCTTCTTTAAAAACAGCATTAAGCACCATTATTACCAACGGTCATCAAGACAAAGGATACAGCGGGCTTTGGACCGCTTATAAAACCACCGACATTGATAAAAATTATGAGAATGACGGTTCTATTCTTGATATTTATTCAGAAAGACCGAGCTCTGTCGATCCCTACAAATTTACTCCAGGAAATAATCAGTGCGGCACCTATTCTACTGAAGGAAATTGCTATAATCGTGAACACATTGTTCCACAAAGTCTTTTCAATGAAGCTTCACCAATGAAAAATGATGTTCATTTCATCAGAGCTACAGATGGAAAAGTAAATGGTATGCGTTCTAATTATCCTTTCGGAAAAGTGGGAAGCGCAAGTTTCACTTCTCAAAACGGATCAAAATTGGGCAGCTCTTCATCTGCAGGATTTTCCGGGACGGTCTTTGAGCCCATTGATGAATTTAAAGGCGATGTAGCAAGAATGGTTTTTTATTTTGTGACAAGATACCAAAGCAAATTATCTACATTCTCTACCGGAAATATGATTGGCAGTTCTGCTTTTCCGGGACTGCAAACGTGGGAACTGAATGTACTTCTAGCCTGGCATAATCAGGATCCGGTTTCGCAAGCAGAAATCAACAGAAACAATGCATCGTATACTTTTCAGGGGAACAGAAATCCTTTTATCGACAATCCCGCTTATGTAAACCAAATTTGGGGAGTGCAAACTCCAACAACCGATACTCAAGCTCCGTCAACAGTTACTAATTTAACTGTTTCAGGAAAAACATCCAACACCGTTTCTCTTACATGGAATGCAGCAACAGATAATGTAGCCGTAACTTCTTACGATGTATATATGAATGGAAGCTTAAAAACCAATGTTTCTTCAACTTCTACAACAGTGACAGGGCTAAATCCTTCTACAAGCTACAGTTTTTACATTAAAGCTAAAGATGCTGCAGGAAATTCTTCAGCCAACAGCACTACCGTTTCAGCAACGACGAACGCAGGAACTACCAATCCGAATCCGACAGGTTGTGTAAATGAAACTTTTGAGACAATTCCAACAGCCAGTTCGTCATCATATTCAACAAAAACATGGACGAGTAACGGAATTACATGGACGGCAACAGATTCAAGAACCGATCAAACCATTTCCAACAAAGCAATTACGATAAGAAACGGATCTTTGAAATCGAGCAGCTCGGCAAACGGAATAGGATCTTTGACGGTTACAACTCAACTTAAATTCAGTGGAAGTAATGGAAATTTTACGGTTCAGGTGAATGGTGTGAATGTAGGAACAGTTCCGTACAGCACAACGGTAACTACGACGACAATTAACAATATTAATGTTTCAGATAATATTGTGGTGACTTTAGTGAATAATTCTACAAGCAACAGAGTGGCGATTGATAACCTGAGCTGGACTTGCAATAATTCTGCCTCAAGACAAAGCCAGGCAACAAATTTTACAGCCGAACAAAAAGAGTTACAGATCTATCCAAATCCTATTACGAATCAGGAAATTTTTGTGAAAGGAGATACGCAAAATATTAAAAAAGCGGAAATATATAATCTACAAGGGAAAGTAATGCAAACGATAAACAATCCTTTCAAAAATGGAAAATCAATTAAAATTAAAAGTCTTTTGCAGGGAGTTTATATTTTGAAGCTTGATGAATCTAGTCTGAAATTTGTGATTAAGTAAGTTTTAGAAAATATAAAAAGAGACTGTTTCAATTTTGAAGCAGTCTCTTTTTAGATATATATCGCGGGTTTTTAGATGATAATTGGAAATAAATTGGTTTGCCACGAATGCACGAATTTTATGAAAATATTTAAAACTAAAGCTTTTTCGGATAAAAATACAAACAAATACAATAATTTAAAAATCAATTAATTACAATAAAAAATGCTTTAATTTAACGCAGAGGGAAACAAAGAATTTTAAATATTGACTGATTTTAAGTTAAACAACGGCGTAAATTTAACAAAGAAATACAATGAGAAATTACGGGGAATTTAAAAAACTGTTTAATTTATATATTTTCAATTGAAAATTCGGTGGAATAGGAAACTGAAAATTCTTTGTAAGAATATACTGCATTCAAAGATTCAATCATTCCATTGTTTTTAAAAACCGTTACATTTCCTGTGAAATCATCTTGGTTTTCTTCTTTACTTTTTAAGGTTTGATGTAATAAAATTTCTTCTTTGCTATCCGTCAATTTTGCAGTTTGCTGAACGTTTAATAAGGTTTTATCTAAATACATTTCAAAAAAAGACTTTCCGTTTTCAAAAGGATTTCGGAAAGATGAAAAGTAGTTTTTCAAAAACCAGTCTTCTTTTATTTTCTGACCAAAAACATCAGGATTTAAGACAACATATTCAAATTCTTCAAGATATATTTTAGCATATTTATCGGGAAAAAAATCTAATAATTTTTCTTTAATCTGTTTAAAATTATTCAGAGTTTCTTTCTTTAAAGCAGTTCGTAAAATCTCGCCTTTAGGATTCACAAAAACTTCGATTGGATATAAAGACTTCATACTTTCAATCGCCAAGCTTTCCATTTTTGTATTATTCTGATTTGAAAACTGATCTTTGGTAAAATGAAAAAGATGTTCACCCAATTCATTTTTTATCCATTGTAAAGATGCGATATAAGAAAAACGGTTTTCAACGGTTTTACCGTCAGTATTAGATGATTCTTTAATTTTAATCTTAAATTTTTCATCAAAACCAATCGGATCAAAAACGATTTTTGGGTTTAATTCTGGGCTTTTAAAAGGAGCATCATTTTTATCATTATATGCTTTGATTTTCGCAAAATCGGGTAACAATAGTTTTTTTCCGGGAACCAAATGATCGACAATCCTGTCTTCTTTCAGGCAATGTTGATTGTGAAATTCTTTAAGATAAACAGGATTTTCAAGCCTTATTTTCTCAGCAATATTTTCGACGGTATCTCCGGAAAGTATAAAATGGATCATCATGTTTTTATAAATGCCTTTATGATATTGTGTTTATGAAAAGAGATCATTAATTTACTAATTATTTTTAAAACTAAGTTTGATTATTTAGCTTTTTTGTGATCGGCTTTCTAAGTTCTTAGACATTCAGTTTGATCTCTGCTATTTCTTTTTCTTTAGCTTATAGGTTGTAATTTCAACCGTAGTTTTATCCAGTAAATCGCTGGTCAGAATAAAGTCGTCATTTTTTCTTATGATTGAAAACTTCGAATTGCTATTATCTTTTTCCTGTAGAATAATTTTGTTTGGATTACTATTCAGGATAAGTAAATCTTTGTCTAAAATCTCATTATAGCTATCTAATCGAAAGGTCGCTTTATTATCTTTAATATCAATATAAATCATCGCATATGCACGTGGATCGGCAGATTCTTCTTTAATTCGAAGAAAATTGCATTCATATTTCCCATTCCAGCTTTTACTTATTGCACTATTTTTTAATATGAAATCCCATTTTTTTAAAACTTTATCTTTATCTAAAAGTAAAACTGAATACCCGTCTTTCTGATTTTTTATTTCGACCTTGTTGTTTGCATAATTGTAATTATTAAATTTGAATACATCAATTATTTTATACAATTCCTGATCTTCATTTGACACCAACTTTTCTATAGTGAACAAATAATTTTCTTCATTATTTTTTTTATAAATAGAATACGTTAAACTGTCATTTTCATGTATTTTATCTGACTTAAGGAAAGTGTAGGTATTGAGTTCATCCCCCGAATAAAATTCTTTTCCTACATAAAGCTCATCCTTATCCTCGATTTTACTAATTTCTTTGGGAAAAGTAGTTTTCGCAGGAGGTTCATTTTTGGTATTTTGTTCTTTACAATTAATGAAAATTAGGATTAAGAAAATCCATTTTAGTTTTAATATTATTTTCATATTACTAATAAAAATATCCATATTTAATTTTTGACTTTAGACTGTTTATTATATATTTTAGTGCAGTTCTTTTTTGTATTGCTTATTACTTTCGAAAGTTCTGTTATTGTTTTTTTCAAATCAACATTAATATTTTGACTGCACTTTTCCTTATAACCATCCTGCCATGATTCAGATTCGCTTTGAATTTTTTTTAAAATAAGCTTATTATTTATACCCGAAACAAAATAGGTATTCTGAAGATATCCTCTATCCGGAAATTGGGTAATAATTTCGAATCCTTCTTTCGTCTCTTTAATATCAGTTATCTGATTTCCTCCGTCTTCAGAAAAGTTAGTCGATTTTAGAGCCAAATTATAATTACCGCTTTTATCTCCTAAAAATAACAATAATTCATCTCCCAAATAACGATTATGACTCACCATTTTATCTTTAATTCCATCTTTGTTTACATCAAATGTTTTAATGAAATAATTTGTATTGTTAGTATATTGATTAAGATTTATTGTTTGAACCTTTTCAGTATTATTGGCTTCTACTCTATCATTTTTCAGAATTGGCTTCTTTTGACAATTGGCAAGTAAGAAAGAAAATAGTAATACTAGAATGGTAATTTTATTCATGATGTGTTTGGTATTTTAGAGTATCTTGAATAGCATTTATTTTAGTTGTGTCTACTAATTTACCCGCAAAATTTTTGAAAGATTCAACAGCATCTGGTAATAAATTTTCCAAGATATTTTCCTTTTCTCCTTTATGCTGTATTTTTTCAATTTGATTGGAGCGATTGTAGTAGAAAAGATAGGTTTCATCATTTGTTTCCGATAGCACCTCATCAATATAAGTTTCTACTTCAAATCTCACTTCTTTTATATTCCCTAAATGGCTGCAACAGCCACTCAAATGTAAAAATGTCAAAGTTTTATTTTTAAAATCTATATTTCTTGGAAAAAATCTAACCTGATCTGTCAAGTAATGGTCAATTTTGAACTTTCCGTCTTTATCCTGAATAAAATATGCATATAGTGCTCCTGCATTTCCACCCACATAATTTGCAATAACAAAATCTTCTAAACCATCGAAATTGATATCCACAATTATAAATTCCGGTAAGTTTTGCTTATTGATCTTCTGATTTATACCTGGGTCATTAAAAAAAGAAACCGCCTCTTCTGGTTCAGAATAAATATATTCAGGATTAAAATTAATCGATTGATTTTGAGCATTTTTATCAATTATTTTTATTTGGACTGCTCTCGGCTTCTTTTCTTCAGTAAAGGAAACTGTTTTAATAAAGTAAGTAAAATTAGCGGTTTTAAAAAGCTGTTTATCATCAGTTATTGTACGAAGCTGATTCTCTTTTCCATTGACGCTATTTTGTTCATTTTTAGAATTCAACTTAAATGTCCATTTTTTTACAAGTTTTTTATCCAACAATAAATTTAAAATTTTGTGATCAGAAAATTCTTCAATTTTCACATCAATATTTTTCGATTTGAGATTAACAGTATCCATAATTCGATACTGCGCAACATCCGGGTTTTCTAAAAACTTATGAACTGCAAATATATAATTTTCACTATTTGTTATATTATATAAACCATACCAAATGCTGTCGATAGGTGTTTTTTCAAACTTCAGAGTTTTCACGTCGACAAGTTCTGTCATTTCGTTAAATTCTCTATTGATATAGATATCATTTTGTCCCTTTGTTCTTTTAACCTGTTCTATTGATTTGATATTGATTTTTTCGGCATCAGTTATCGTTGTGTTACTATTTTTACCACAATATAAAAAAGTTAATAAAACTGACAGTATATAAATATAGGTTACTCTTTTCATATTAAATTCCTGTTTGTGTGGTCTGATCGGGATTAATATTTATACACTTAATCTATATTTTTTTCTATTTCTTTTTGTAAAACGAATTATAGTCAGAGATTTGAATTATTCATCTTCAATATTGATTAAAACCTAACCGCTATAATCGCCACAATTTACTTTTTTGAATTTCTCAGGTTGTGTTGTATAACTATTCTTCACATCAGTTCCAACATACTTTAAAGGAAATTTACCTTCAAGTACTTTCATTTCAAACAAATTTTCATTCTCAAATTTTTCAAAGCTAATTTTTAAACCAGATACTGTTGATAAAACAAGTTTTTTATTAACCACTTCTAGCTTAGTAATTTTTGAGGTAAACTTATTTTTAACATCTGCCTGATTATCGCAATAATTGAATATTGTAAGATATTTAGATGTATTACTTACATACATTGATGGAGAATTGCAATTACAAAGCATTGTAAAATCTAAACCATATTTCTCATATATATTTTTTTTCTTATTATTAACAACAGAAAGTCCGGTAAGTTTCACATTAAATAAAGAGGTAAAATTTTCTAAATTATCCCTATCATTTTTTTCATCACTTACGAGTATTTTTTGTTTTTCCTTTGTTGCAAAAACAAAAAAATAGCCATCACGGGAAACAAGTAAATACTTATCATTAATTAACAGTAAATTGTCAAAGGGAAAATCTTCTTTGGTTTTAACAACTTTAATTTGACTAGTATTTTGCAGATTTAGATTTTCTTTTAAACAGTTCCATTTTTCTTCATCAAGAACAGAAAAAAGATCGATTTCTTTCTCTTCACTTTTCTTAATATTAAAAGTTTTATCAGCATATAAATCATCAGCCTCTTTTTGAGTAAAATAATCAACCGCACTATTACAAAAACCAAAGCTTTTATAAAAAACAAATACTCTACTGTCTTTTACAGTAATATTAGAAATATTTTCAGACTTTACAGGTTTTTCTTTAGTAGGTTTCGTACTCTGCTGACAGGAAACCGATGTAAAAATCAGCAAAGGGATTATAAAATATTTAATGTGTTGAATCATAAACATTATTTTTAAATATATCAGTTTCTTGAGCTCTTCGTTTTACTAAGCCAGGCGCTACCACACCACCAGCTTTTCTCCAATTTTTAAATTCATCTGCTGCACCTTCATAATCTTCAGCATTTAATTTTCTTAATAATGTTGAGTCTGAACCAACTGCAGCTTCCACGTTAAAGGCCAGACTTACCAAGGCATCAAATTCGTACTGGTAAAGATTTACAGTAACTTTTGATTTTACTAAATTTGAAATTCGTGAAACATCATTAGCTAATAGAGTATTTGCTTCAGCATCTGTTAAACCATTAACGAAGTTTTGTGGTATCGTAATATTTGCACAACTATTTTTTCCGGCAATAAGATGACCATAACCAATAGTGCAATATTGGTAATCATCGTCAAAATAAACATGCTTACCATCTCGTTTTATTTCTTTCTCGTATCCTTTTAGAAAATCTAACCCATTTTGTGAAAAAGTTAAAGTGTCCGGATTCACTCTGTCCCCACTCTCACCGCTTTCAAATGTATTTCTATACCCTTCTTGCAAAATTTCTAAAGGATCAATTAAATCTTTCCTTCTGTTAAATGGTGGATTATCATTTTGAGTAAGTCTGTAATTCTCCACTTCAAAACCTTCTGCACCAGTATATTGCTCAAAATGTATCATATATCTTGAAATACCTGTCATTTTTCCAGTTTTCCCTAATTCTTGTTTTTGGGTTACAGTATCACCCTTGCTCACTTTAAGGCTATCTGGATCTAATTCTCCATATCTTACTATAAACTCTCTCCCATCTGGGATAGTATGGTGAATAGTAACCTGATGTGTACCTAAATAAAATGCCTTAGCTTCTAAAACTGTTCCTCCTGCAATTGCAACTACAGTTTCATTACTTTCGGTTTCTAAATCTCTGGCTGCATGCTTACGTGCGCCACCGTCTCTGTTGTATTCATAAGTCGTTTGATTGGTTTTATCTTCACCCCAGTAATCCCTACTATTCGCACCATTAACATCATTTCTTGGCTTTATTAATAAAGGAAATATAATATATTTAGTTTTTCCTACCTCAAAATATTCCCCATCCGCTTTCAAAAATTCTTTATCATGTTGTTTTTCTCCTTGGGCTTTGGCTTGAAGATAAAGAAGTTCTTTTTCTTTTTTATAAAGCTTAAACTTAATTGTCTGATCTTTCTGATATGTTTTTATCTCAAGAGCTTTTTCGATATCATCAATGTAAGCAGTTTTACCGTCAGCAATTTTTTCATTATTCGTATTTCCATTTTTTGAGTTTTTCAAAATGGCTTCTGCAACTCTTTTTTTAGAATTTTCATCGGTAACTTTATTTTCACCACCAAATTTGTAAGTGTATTCCCCATCTTCTTTTCCTTTAGAAATCTTCTCCTTCCATTCTTTCAAATCATCATCCGATTTCGGTCTCAGATGAACAGGAATTTTCACCATTCCGTTTTCTATTTTCCCTGTGAACTCACTTTTTTCAGTTCCCGGAACTTCTCCTGTGGTCGGAGTAGCCTGATCCATTTGTTCTTCACTAATTTCTAAAATTGGTAAAACAGCGCCTGCAGAACCTTTGATTAATCCATCTTTTTCTTTAATGATAATCGTAGCCTGTTTGTCGCTTAGACCTGAACCCGCTGTTTTTGCCACCAAATATAATTTTGTGTCTAAAGGTGCTGAAGTAATTTTCTTTAATTCGCCTCCCAGTTTAAAGGTTTGGAAACTTACTTTTTCATCTTTATTGTAAACCTCTTTGGAGAGAGCCTGTTTAATGGCTTCCAGAGTTGTATATTCTTTCTTGTCTGCCAATGCTTTTACAGCAGGCTTTCCAAAAATAATTTTTGCGATTTTTTCTTTTTCTGCATCAGTAGCCGTTTTATTGCCGTTGCTTCCGAACTGATATTCTAAAGTTCCGGCTGCTTCACCAGTTTGTTTAGTGTATTCTTTTTTAGCAAAATAAGCATCCAATAATTCTTCCACCGAAGAATCTTCAACAACACTTACCGTTTTCCCTTCATTTGATTGCGGAGTCGGTGGCTGATCAGCTTGAATCGTTCCGTGAGCTTCCTGATAATCATGTAATTCTTCAGATGGATTTGGACTCTGACCAGCCACTTGCCTTTCTTCCATCTGTGATGCCGGTTTTTCTGCAGCAGGAGAATTTTCAGCTCTGGGTTGAGCATTATTTGATGGAGTTTCAGGTGTTGATTGAGGCGGAGTACTAGGATTATTTGCTGGTTGCTGTGGTCTTGATTGAGGAGTTGGCACAGGTGTATGCAAAGGATTGTTCACATTGACATTATCTGTTGCATGTTTATTGTGCGAAAAATATTCTACCGTTACATAAAATTCAAGCTGTTTGGGATCAGTTTCTCCCTGCATTGCTTTTTGCATCAAAGCTCGGGTAAGCATGAACTCGACAGTAGCAACTCCGGTTCTGTCGACGGTAGCTTCTTTAGTTTCAATTAAAAGATTTTTTGCATCATGTCCTTCTCCTGTTCCATCATCTTCCCAAAGAGTAAATTTTAATTTTTTACCATTCAAATTCACACATTGTGCACGAGCTCTCATTTTCTCTGTAAAACTGAACACCGTTCCCGGTGAATCATCCACATACTGAAGTTCTACTTTTTCAATTTTCGGAACAACTTCAGGTTGAGGATTGATTTCAATTGTTGATGCACCTTCTCCTTCAGGCTCAAAAAGATAGGCTTCTAAACGATAGGTATGCTTTTGTGCAACTTCTCCGAAAGTAAAATTCCCAACACCCGTTTTCTTGATATTGGTTGTCGTAAATCTTCCGTTGGATCTTTTTTTAAATAATTCCCAAATAACATTAGCCGGATTCCTTTGGTTTTGTGGTGTGGAAGGATACCAATCTGTAACTGTGTAAGTAACCGCCTCCCCTACTTTTGGAGAAGGATTTCCGGATATTTTTGAAACTCCTTTTTTAGACATTTCAGGAAAGTTTAATGATTAATAAGCGTCGATTTCGCTTTCCATTACTGTTTCTTTGAAGTCATTCACATCCACAAGAGGATTTACATGCCTGATTACTTTTGCATCAGCATTTTTCACATTCTTTTTACTCATTTCACCACGTTGACCGTGATCTTTAATCGTAATTTTCCCACCTGTTGTACATTGCAGTTCAGAAACTTCTGTCACACATTTTTTGCCCATCACCAGAACTTTTTCGTAAGTTTTTTGCCACTTTCCGGCTGGAGCATAAGCACAAGGAAGATAGCCACCCGAACTGGGTTTTAATTTACATTTTCCAAAACTTGGCCCTGACGGATTAAACTGAAGGTCATCTTCTGTGACGGCTAAATAATCTGCATTTCCTGCAGCATCATTCCAGAAATGTTTGTTGTGAGCATTGACGATATGCTTAGGAAACTGGTCTCCTTGGTTACACTGGCATGTTCCTTTTTGAACGACGAAGTGTTTACCATCATGAGATGATGATTGAGTAGACATAATGTGATGTTTGGTACTCAAAGATAACAAAAAGTATTCTAACATAAAAAAAACGGAAAATTAATTTTCCGTTTTTTTTTATATCATAACTAATTAATGTTGAGTATATTCCGGCTCATCTACAGGAAGCATTGTTGGCATAAAATATTCGTTTAGCCAATAGAATTCCTGCCCGTTCTGCTTAATTTTCACCGCAGGATTATTTCGGTATGTAAGCAATCTGTCTGCAAGATCTTTGTAATATTTAAAATAAGTTCTGGCCTCTTCATTGGTGATAATATCAGATTTCATCCAACCTTTAAGCATGAATTTTGACATTTTTTCTTCATCAGAATTGTCAAAACCTGTACTTACACCCACTGCATAAGACATCGGTTGCTTATATAATTCTCCTTTGTCTAAAAACTTAAGCGTAGGATTGTATTTTTTTAATAATTTAATGTATTCTCTTACCGCTCTTCCTTGTTTAAAGTCTGTTCTTGCAGCACCCGTATTTTCATAAACTTCTTTATAGAAAGCTTTTAGCTGATCATATTCAGATTCTGAAACAAGAATACCTTTTTCCATATTCTGCTTATAATCCATCAATTCTTTAGGAATATATCCTTTCGCTAAAAAAGGGTTACCATAATTGATAAGCTGAGCTGCAATACCTGCAGGAACAGGATTCGTCAATCCCGGATACAGATATTTATATTTGAAGTCTACTTCTGTTTTTCCTGCACCCACCGAAGAATGAAAACGTTCATTCAAAGATTTATCAATCATTTCATTATCATAAGTCACCTGAGCAATCAGACTATCTACAGATTTCACCAAAAGACCCGGTGCAGTAATATCTCCTTTTTTAGGAAAGATTACAAATCCTTGAGCCATACTTTGTTTAGGGAAATCTAAAGAAAAGAAGCCAGCATCCCCTTCTATCAGATTAAAATTATTCTTGGTTAAGACCTCACTTTGGTTGATGATTTTCTGCTTTTTTAATTCAGCGACATTTTTGGCCGTGTTGGTCACAACATTCTCTGAGATTAAGACAAAATCGTTGTAAGTATCGGAAGAGCGGGCATTCGTCTGGAACATAATCAGTCTTGCCTGAGCCTGCGTTAATGATCCAATCACGCTATACATATTTCCGCTTCGGTTGGCAGAAGTACCGATAGTAACTACAATATTAGCTTCGTCCGGAACATCAGAAAGCAAATTTCCTGCGGCAATCAAACCTTCATTTACAGGCTGATTCCCAATATTACTCGGACAATTCATTTCATTCATTTTATCTTCAATAAATGCCATTACTTTATTGTAATCTTTACTTAACGGTGACGGGATCACATTTTCTCCACAAGAATTATTTTTATATAAAACAACTCCGTATTTTACAGAATTAAAGTAAGTAGGCTTTTCAAATTTTAACTGAAGATCCTGCAAAAGTGAGCTTACAATTGGTATGTAAGGCTTATTTGCTTCACTTATATCGACAACAAAAACAATATTTATTTTCTTGTTTTTTTCAATTATCTCTTTGTAACGGTCAAAAATAATAGGCTCTCCCAGCACATTCTTAACAAAGTTTTTACTGTAGTCTAAAACATTAGTAAAATACTTCGTTTTCACATCTGGCTTTGCTTCTTCGTTTAAAGCTAATGTTACAGGATAAATATTTTCAAGAGGTGGTCTTTTATTGACATCTGTCAACAGAACAGCGGTGCGATTTTCTTGATCAGCAGCTCCGGGAGAACCTTCATGAATTCCTAACGTTGTTTCTTTAATACCTGTTGGGTTTTTCATTTTAACGGCAGAACGCTCGCCCCAGGCCGAAATTACATTAGAACTCACCCAACCGTATAAGCCTGTACTGATACTGTCCATATCAATTCTGGGCTTTTTCCCGACTAAAAAACGTTTGTTATTTTCTGCTTGCTTATAAACGTACACCATTTGTCCGTTTGGAATTTTCACATCGGCAGCCTCAATAAGGCTTGGCGAATTGAAAACCATAATAGAGTCGTTTTTATAATATCTTTCTGCACTTTTTATAACGTCAGGATTATTGGGAACAACTGCCACTCTTACCGGATAGCCGGTTTTCTCGCTTTTTAGAGAGTTACTCCAAAGCAACAGATCAGATTCTGAGATCCAGCCATAGGTTTTTATCGATTTTGACGAAACTTTTTTCATTAAAGCATCAGGAATATATTCTGCTACTTTTACCATTCCATCTCTATGTTTTAAAACCATTAGAGGTTCCAAAAACTTTACTTCTTTATATGATTTCTCATCATTTTTATCAAGATAAGCTGTATTTCTTGATCGGTCTGAAATAACGATCCAAGGTGCCGATTTTTTTGGAAAACCATTGATTACAGACGCATTGTCGATCTGCCCATATTGTTGTGGCTCAGGAGTTTTTTTTGACGGTAATTTTACCTGACAGCTCGTCAGTAAAACTGAAAGCCCGATGTAATAAGCCGCTAGAGGAAATTTATTTTTCATCTTAATTTTCTTTATAATTGGTGTGATGCCCGATAACGAACAATTTATTATTTGCTTTGGTTGATGTCAACTTTGGTTACACAAGTCATTCCGTCATCAAAATTCAATTTTACAGACTGTATCACTGTATTTTTATCAAACTGAAGACCCGCACAATACAGGTAAAAATTATTGACTTTGCTGTCGGCAACTTTTACAATTGTATTTTCATTGTTACATAGATAAGTTTTCAAAAGATAGTTGTAATGCATATTGAAGCTGTTACCATTTGCGATCTGCTGCAGATGATATTTAAAATCATTATCTTTTTTAGCATACAGTTCGTCTAAAGTCGGCTCTTCGTCCTGCATAGAATTATACGCCTGTAAAATTTTTATACGATGCTGAATTGGCTCTAAATCTTTCTCCGTGTAAAGCGTAACTACATAATCTCCCGGTTTTTGAAACGCATAAATAGCTAATTTGTCTTTAGCATCAATTTTTCCGCTCTCACCAAATCTCCAGGTAAACTGCGTAGCATCTGAAAGGGCACGAAACTGCACATTTTCATATTGCATAGCCTGAGTCTGAGCATCAATCTTAGTTACCGTGGTGGCGCTGTCTTTAGGTTTTGGTATTCCTCTTGAAGAAACTATGATCGGAAAAGATTTAGAATATTTATTATCAATAATCAAGGTTACATTATAATAACCCGGCTTAGTGTAAAAATGAATTCCTTTATCTTTTTCTGAAGTCTGGCCATCCCCAAAATCCCATTTTTTGAATTTTGCAAATGATGTTTTATCATTAAATGTTAACGTATCACCAGTAGAAAGTGTAGACGGGAAAACGACTCCTTCAATATCATCTGCCGAATGAATGACCTTTTTTTGCAGCCACAATGCAACGAGTGCAGCAATAAGCAATGTGACGATTACACCAATAATGATGTTTTTCCTGTTCTTTTGAAAATAGTTCATAGTAAGTTTTTGTGATGTGTTTTGTATATTTTTTGGTGTTATCTCGGGTTTAACGAATTATTCCGTTCTCTCAGGGTTTGGCTTTTTTCTTTGTATCCTAACTGGCATTCTTCAAACTGTTTTTCAAATGTTTTGGTCGTTTCGTTCATCTTCATAATTCTCTCTTTATCAACCATATTCATTTTGATAAATTTTCCTATTTGCGGGAAAGCCATTTTTCGTTGATCATGGACCACAACATTCTGAAATGTGTTAGCTAAATCCTGTATTGCATATTCAGCATCGTTTCTTTCTACAGGCTGTTGAATTTCCATAGAAAGTCTATTAACTCTTGCTGAGGCTGTATCTATTAATTTTAAACCTATTTTCTGCTGCTGATCAAACTTTACTTTCTGATCTAAAATCTGCAATGCATTAGTATCTGCCTCAGAAAATGGAGATGAAAAACCCTTAAGAAAAATAACTCCCAAGAAGAAAAGAGCAACAATAAGCATTAATATGAGGTAAAAAAATTGGTAATGCTTTTCTTTTTTTGATAATGTAACTTGTCCCTGCATAGTTTCTAAACTTTATAATGTAATTATCTTCTGCGCCCTGTAAATTTTCTGGAGGGATCTATTCTCATTTTGTTGCTGATCTGACTAGATTTCCCTTGACATTCCTGAACATCACGGATAGCAATCTGCTGTTTAGCAGAAACAGTCACAATCTGACTTTTAAGATTAAGCATCGGCTTAATTTTCTGCATTAAAACGGCATAATGCTTTAAATTGGTAGCACTGTCGGCGCCCATAATTTCCTGAGCTTCGCGAACGTTATCCAGAATGTAAGTACGCAAATAGTTATCGTTGTAAGCTTTATCAGAATCATAAAGCTCCATTCTTGCATAAATACTGTCAATGTGAGTATGAAGAAGATTATTACGATTCAACAGGTCACGGTATGCACGAACTTCTTCATCAACACCGGTAAGTTGCCTGTCGTAACTCTTAAAAAAGAAGAATACTGCAATAAAAGATATTGCAGATAATATAATAAATGAAAGTATAAACTTCCATATACCTAATCTTACATCAGATTTGTTTAATTTTTTTTCTCTATTAGAAGACATGCTTGTGATTTGATTTGGATTGTGAAAATAGGAAAAAAAACATTTATGCACAAAATTAAATTTAATGCATACAATACTATTCACAATTTTTTAATGTAAAGTTTAATTTTCAGATCCGAAAGATTTTCTTATTTTAGTCAGCAGAATTTTATTTTGCCATACCAAATCACAAAAATAAAATGAGTAAACTACTGACCAATACGGTAAGATTTTCTATTGCCGACAGCGATTTTTATTTTAAAAAAATAATGATCAAAACGCTGTTGGAAAACCCATTCAATATGCTACTCAATGACTGTAATAACGGCCATGAGCTCATTAATCGGATCTACAGAAAGCAAGAAGATGTTTTCATCATCGAGCTGTTTATGCCCGTGCTCAGCGGGATGGAAGCCATAAAGTTTATCCGGAAAAATAATAGTGAAACACCAATTATCACCTATTCCGGAACTTATCAGGAAGACATGGCAGATATTTTAGATAAAATCCCCAATGTCTATTACTGCCAGAAAAACAGCAATATTATAAAAGACATCATCAAGGGACAAATTACCTCCCAGGAATTTGATTATCCTGCGTATTCTGAAAATTGGAAACAACAGCCTTTGGCAGTTCAGGAATATATGAGTCGCCAGAAAAAAAGTCAGGAAGAGCTTTCTTCGACAGAAATTTTGCTAATGAAATTCTGCTATGAAGGTTTCAGTAACAAAGAAATTGGTGAAAAGCTCAATCTAAGCACACGTACCATCGATACGTACATCAACAGACTTACAGAAAAACTTGGTTTAAAAACAAAACTGCATCTCATTCGCTTCTGTGTAGAGAACGGATATTACAATTCCAGCATGTAAAAAAAGCACTCTTTTTAGCGGCATACTATACTAAAGATAGAATTCTCAGTAGTTTATGTGAAACATTTTTCGCGTGAATTTGCTACTATTCAATTTTTTTTAACTAAATTTGCACACCTAAAATTTAAAATTTACAAAGGAAATGACAAAGGCAGAATTGGTAAACACCATCTCAAATAAATTGGGGACCGAAAAGAATGAAACACAGAAAGTTGTAGAAGCTTTTATGCAGGAGATCAGAACTTCTATGTACAATGGAGACAATGTTTACTTAAGAGGTTTTGGATCTTTCATAGTGAAGACAAGAGCAGCAAAAACGGGAAGAAACATCTCTAAGAACACTGCAATAGAAATTCCTGCACATAATATCCCTGCTTTCAAGCCATCAAAATCTTTTGTGGAGAAAGTAAAAACTAAGGTTGCAGTAAAATAAAGAGAAATAATTAATATTAACGAGTTACTAAAAAAAATTTAAACATTATGCCAAGCGGAAAGAAAAGAAAAAGACACAAGGTTGCAACACACAAAAGAAAGAAAAGAAGAAGAGCGAACAGACATAAGAAAAAATAATCTCCTTCGGGATTTTTAGTATAATAATATAGTTGGTGTTTTTAATTTTTTAATATTCACCGACTATATTTTGTTATGTAAAATAAGTAATAAGTTGAGCAAAATGAGCAATCATTACCTCAAATTCATCACCAATCTTTTTATCTTTAATTTTAAAAATGAAGAAAGAACTAATAGTTTCGCATGAAGATGATCTTACAAAGATTGCTTTGCTGGAGGATGGAAGACTATGTGAACTTCATGAGGAAGAAGACAAAAATGATTTTGTAGTAGGAGATCTGTTTATAGGAAAAGTAAAAAAACTTGCTCCCAACCTTAATGCCGCATTTGTAAATATCGGATACGACAAAGATGCATTCTTGCATTATCAGGATTTGGGACCGCAATACCTTACTTACCGAAAATTTTTAAAAGATTCGGTATCCAAAAAGCAGGTTTCATCAGGCTTGAAAAACTTTGAGATTCAGCCTGAAATCGACAAAAACGGGACTGTAGATAAGATCATCGCCAAAGATGATATCGTTTTATTACAAATTACCAAGGAGCCAATCTCCACAAAAGGACCCAGAATTTCTACCCAAATTTCTTTAACAGGACGTTTTTTGGTTTTGATACCTTTCGACAATAAAGTTTCAATATCAAAAAAAATAAGCAGTTCTGAAGAAAAAATTAGACTTCGCACCCTGATCGACAGTATAAAACCGGAAGGTTTTGGGGTCATCATCAGAACAGTAGCAGAAGGAAAGAAAGTAGCTGATCTCCATAATGATATGAATCAACTGATTCAGAAATGGGAGAATACTTTTAAGAATATTCAGAAAAACAAAGTACCTTCTAAAGTCTTGAGCGAAGATGATAAAGCATCATCGATCTTGAGAGATAACTTTAATCAGGATTTTGTAAATGTCTTTTGCGATGACGAGCAAATGGTAGACGAAATGAAAAATTATCTGGAAGTGATAGCTCCGGAACGAAAAAACATCGTTCAGTTCTATGACTCCCATATTCCTCTTCTCGAATATTATAATGTAGAAAAACAGCTTAAACAAAGCTTTGGAAAACATGTAAATATTCCTAGTTCAAAAGGCGCCTATCTGGTTATAGAACACACAGAAGCGCTGCACGTAATCGACGTCAATTCCGGAAATAATATTACCGCCGGAAACAGTGCCAATAAAGAGCATGCACTGCATGTAAATAAAATGGCAGCCACAGAAATAGCAAGACAATTGCGTCTTCGCGATATGGGAGGCATCATTGTGATCGATTTTATCGACATGACCAATCCCGATCACAGAAGAGATTTGTATGAGCATTTTAAAACAGAAATGAGCCGCGACAAAGCACGTCACAAGATTTTACCACCAAGTAAATTTGGATTGATACAAATCACAAGACAAAGAAACCGTCCGGAAAAACAGATCGACACCAAAGAAGAAAACCCCAACAAAGACGGAGAAATAGTAGCTCCGATCGTAATTGTTGAGAAAATGGGAGACACCATCAGAACCATTATGCAGAAAGAAAAAGGAAAACTTTTCCTGCATGTACACCCTTTCGTAGAAGCTTACCTTACTAAAGGTCTTAAAAGCATCCAGATGAAGTGGTTTTTGAAGTATAAAAAATGGGTCACCATTATCCCAAGGGATTCTTTCAAGTACTTAGAATACAAAATCTACAATTCTAAAAAAGAAGAATTGAGCGGATATTCTAATTAAAAAACATTCTACAACCTCCAGTTTTCTGGAGGTTTTTTTATTTTCTGATAAAATATTCTAATAATTCAACGCTTTGCACAATTTTCGAATACCGTCATGTCAAATAAATGATGATTTACGTTTTAGTATTTCGTAGCTAAATGAATCGAAGATTCGACGAAGTCTAATGCCTTTCTTTATCTTATTAAATACATTTATTATAAAAAAATTGTTTTTCCTAGCAGTAAAAAATACAAGGAAAAACAAAGAATTGTAAGTAAATACTGATATCAAGTTAATTCATCCTTTTTCTCAAAAATCACATATAAATACATTTATTTTGTTTTGAAAATTATCTTTAATTAACATTTTTACGCTTCCTTTCTACAAGATATATTACTAAATTTGAGCTATGGAAAGTTTTGGTAAAGATCTTTTAAGAAAAATAAAAAATGCAGGATTGGCCGGCGCCAATGCCCACGGAATTTTCTCACCGCCTTCACGCCCCGTGTTCACCTATGATCAGGTTTTAGAGAAAAATCCGAAATTTGCAGCCGTAAATATCGTTTTATATCTAAAAGATAATGAGTGGTACTTCCCGCTGATTGTAAGATCCGAAAACGAAAGAGACCGCCACAGCGGACAAATTTCTTTTCCCGGCGGAAAGCGCGAAGAGTTGGATAAAGATTTTGCCCAAACCGCCATCCGCGAAACTTCAGAAGAAATAGGCATCGAAAAACATTATGTGAGAATTATAAGGGAGCTCTCCCCTATTTATATTCCGCCAAGTAATTTTTATGTTTATCCTTTTATTTCGTATACCAAAAAAAATCCTGAATTTATCCTTCAGCAAAGTGAAGCTGTCGAAGTGATAGAATTTCCTATCACCTCATTCTTAAACTTACCAGACAGTCCGGAAATTATGGCACTTCCCGGAGCTGGCGGACATGAAGTTCCGGTAATAAATTTTAACGGATACATTATTTGGGGAGCCACAGCGATGATCCTGAGCGAATTCAGCCAGTTGATTAAAAAAATGTAACTTTGCAACTATTATGTTTAATTGAAAAATGGCGAAAAAGAACATTTTTACCGATTCATTCGGAACACCTTATTTTTTAAAAAGATTAATCATTTTCATTCTGGGAATTGTTTCTTACAGAAGATTCAATGGCTTCAATAAGCTAAAAATTACCGGAACCGAAAATTTGCTTGATCTTCCGGATTCTAATGTACTTTTTGTATCAAATCATCAAACCTATTTTGCTGATGTTGCAGCGATGTATCATGCATTTTGTGCCGTAAATAATGGGTATTTAGATACTATAAAAAATCCTATTTATCTTTTAAATCCAAGAGTAGATTTTTATTATGTTGCTGCCGAAGAAACGATGAATAAAGGTATTCTTCCAAAAATATTTAAAATTGCAGGTGCAGTTACTGTAAAAAGAACCTGGAGAGCGGAAGGTAAAAACGTCAACAGAATGGTAGATCTCGGTGAGATAGACAATATTATGAAGGCGCTAGACAATGGTTGGGTAGCAACATTTCCGCAAGGTACTACTGCAGCTTTTGCTCAGGGAAGAAAAGGAACGGCAAAATTGGTTAAAAACCAGCGCCCGATTGTAATTCCTATTAAGATAAACGGCTTCAGAAGAGCCTTTGACAAGAAAGGACTTCGTGTAAAGGTAACCGGAGTAAAACCAACAATGGAGTTTAAAAAACCCCTTGATATTGACTACGACAAAGAAAATGCACAGCAGATTCTTCTTAAAATAATGACGGCCATTGAGCAGACTGAAGACTTTAATATTCTCCATACTTATGATGAAGAAATTAAGGCTAAAAAGTCTGAACAAAATAATTCACAAAACTAAAACGACAATGAAGAAGATTTTAGGCGTACTTTTAATTATTCTCACGTCACTTTCTTGCAACAGTCAGAAAGTTTACCAGGACTTTGATATAAGTTATTCTAAAAGTGGAGGTTATGCTCCGTCTTACGAAAACCTTTTGATAAAAGGAAATGATGCCCATTATTCATTAGAAGGACAAGGCAAAAAAATCAAGAAAAGTTTCAAAGTATCTGATGACGATCTGAAAAATTTGGAAGCGACCCTTTCAAAAAATAATTTCAGAAAAATTCAGGAAGATCATAAAAAGGTTTATGATAACGTGACTACATCGATCAACATTAAGAAAGGTGTAAATGAAGGTAGCAAAAATGACGGAAGCATGATCATGCCCAATTACAAGACCAATTGGCAAAACATTACCGCTGAATTTCAGAAACTTATCAACAATAACGTAAAAAACTAGGAAAATAAATTGAGAACTCATTTTATTGCTATTGGCGGAAGCGCAATGCACAACCTTGCAATTGCACTTAAAGATAAAGGATATCACGTAACAGGTTCGGATGATGCTATTTTTGAACCTTCCAAATCGAGACTAGAAAAAAAAGGAATTCTTCCCGAAGAATTGGGCTGGTTTCCTGAAAAAGTCACGTCTGATGTTGATGCTGTAATCCTTGGAATGCACGCTCATCAAGACAATCCCGAATTGGCAAAAGCAAAAGAATTAGGTTTAAAAATATATTCTTATCCTGAGTTTCTTTACGAACAATCAAAAAATAAAACCAGAGTTGTCATCGCCGGTTCTCATGGAAAAACAACCATCACCTCGATGATACTTCACGTGCTTAATTTCCATCAGAAAGATGTAGATTATATGGTGGGAGCTCAGTTGGAAGGTTTTGACTGCATGGTAAAACTGACCGAAGACAACGATTTTATGGTGTTGGAAGGTGACGAATATCTTTCCTCTCCTATCGATCTGCGTTCAAAATTCCTTTTATATCAGCCAAATATCGCTTTAATGAGCGGAATTGCTTGGGATCACATCAATGTTTTCAAAACATTTGACGATTACATCGAGCAGTTCAGAAGATTTGTGGCAAGCATTACGCCGGGTGGAGTTTTGGTGTATAACGAAGAAGATGCAGAAGTGGTAAAGGTGGTAGAAAATGCTGAAAATTATTTCAGAAAAATACCATATAAAACTCCTGAATATGAAATCAGTAACGGAAAAGTCTTTCTTAAAACAGAAATGGGCGATATTCCGCTTTCTGTTTTTGGAGCGCACAATTTATTGAATCTTGAAGGAGCAAGACACATTTGTCATACGTTGGGAATCATGGATGAAGATTTCTACGATGCTATTATGAGTTTTAAAGGAGCTTCAAAGCGTCTCGAAAAAGTTGAAAGAGAAGATAAAGGAATTCTTTATAAAGATTTCGCACACGCTCCGAGCAAAGTAAAAGCTGCGGTGAAAGCATTCTGCGAACAGTTTAAAAATGAAAAAAAATACGGTTTTCTTGAGCTTCACACCTATTCAAGTTTAAATCCTGTTTTCCTTGAGCAATATGATCACGCCATGGACGGATTGGAGGAAGCCATTGTTTTCTATTCTGAAGATGCTTTAAAAATTAAAAGAATGGAGCCGATTTCTCCAGATTTAATTAAAGAGAAATTCAAAAATGAAAACCTGAAAGTGTTTACCAATGCTGAAGAGCTTCATGCCTATTGGGATTTACTTGATAAAACACAAGGTGTTTATATGATGATGAGCTCCGGTAATTTCGGTGGTTTAGATTTAACCAAATAAGCTATTGCAATCAAAGCAATCTCTTAATTATAACATAAAAAAATAGCTTTCAGTACCTCTGAAAGCTATTTTTTTGATATTGGATTTGATTAATAAAATTACCAAGGATCTTTATTAAGCTTGTAATCATAAGGAATATTCTGGCTAAAATCTGATACATACCAAACATCCGGTTCAGATTTATATTGAACAAAATCATAAATCACATTAAGCGGCATTTGAATATTTCCCAAATTCCCACGTTCTTTATTAAACGCCGAAACCATCGCTGTAACTCTTACCAATTCGTCTCTTGATTGCAAAGGTGCATTATAAGCAGTTCCAATTTGAATATGGGCTTTATATTCGTCTAGAAGTTTACTTACTTCATTTTTATAATGACTAACAATGGCATTTTGAGCTTCTTCGTTACTCGGTTGGTTTTCCGCTAAAATCAGTTTAGAAAAATCTCGTGCTTTGTACCGTTTTATTTCTGCCAAAACCTCATCAGGAATATAATCTTTATTTTTAATTGCGTTTTCCCACATCAATGTATCAATCGGGCTTTCAGGAGCAGGATTTGCAACATCTATTATGCCTGACTCAGCAGGAAAACTTGCCAAAATTCGCTTGTTATTTTCATAATTTTCCCAATCTTCTTTGCTGTACGTCAAATACTGCTGAATTTTATACAGCGGCGTTTCTTTTTCGTTTCGGTATATGTATTGTGCGATTCCTAAACCAAGGATTAAAATCAAAAATAAAATTCCGATGACTTTAAATATTTTTCTGACAGATGTTTTTTTTCTTGTAGTCTTTTCAGCATTTTGTAATAGTGATTTCATTAATTGTGATTTTTGTGATATAAATTAATATGATGAATTGGTTTGATTTTAAAACTTTGCTGATTATTTATTTCGCTGATTTATTTTCATTCTTAATCTGCTAAATCTGTATAATCAGCGGGATTTAATATTCCTGAATTAATTTCTCTAAAATAACTTGGGTTGAAAGTTCGCTGTAATCGATAATCGATTGCCCTACCCAAAGATTGACAAACTCATCATTTTTCACCGTTTTTGCGATTCTTCTCATTTCACCGGTCAGTTTATTTTGATATGGATAAGGTAAAATATATTGTGAATTTTCAATCGTTTCAATAAACTTATTTTTAATTCCTCTTGCGTAGCGCCCCGAAAAACTTTTCGTTAAAATAATATCTTTTTCATTGATATTTTTCAACCTTTCTTTTTCAAAATCCTGCAAAGCACTTTCATGTGAAGATAATAAAATACTTCCCACCTGAACGCCTTCTGCGCCCAATTGTTTTGCAGCAGCCAACGTTTTTCCGTTATAAATTCCGCCTGCATAAATGAGAGGAACTTTTACAGAATCATAAACCTGAGAAAGCAAAGAAAATCCGCCGATCTGAGGAATATTTTCCGATACAAAACTTCCTCTATGGCCTCCGGCTTCTATTCCCTGAACGCAAATAATATCAATTCCCGATTTTTCAAGAGCCAAAGCTTCTTCTACAGAAGTACAGGTTCCAATTAAAATTGTTCCGTTTTCTTTTAATTTCTGAATGTTTTGATGGTCAAGATTTCCAAAAGTAAAGCTCAGAATTTTACAGTTCTCATCGATAATGGCATCAATTTGCTCATGATAAGAATTGATTTTAATATCTTTTAATTCAGGAAGATGAGCCTCAATATTATTTTCGTGAGCCAGGTTTTCAAGATATTCTTTCGTCTTAGAATATTGTTGTCTTAATTCATCCGTAATTTCAGGAATTTGATGAACAAAAATATTAACCGCAAAAAGTTGATTTGTCAGTGATTTGGTTTTACGAATCAGTTCAACAGACTTTTCAGCGGAAAGATCAGCCAAAGCCAACGAACCCAAACATCCTGCTTTTGCAGCAGCTGCAACCATTTCCGGAGTGCTTACTCCAAACATTGGCGCTTGTATGATTGGATATTTTATTTTTAAAATTTTGCTGATGGTTTCTGAAAAAGGCATAAGATTTCTTTTACTTAAAATTAGTCAATTATTTTTTTTCTCATCATTCTGAAAACATGATTTTCGTTTTCATTGATTAATCTTTAAATTTAGCCGAAAAATAAAAAATGTCTTATACGATTAGAATAGCTATTACTGATGACTATCCGAAATTGGTTAAAATTTGGGAATCTGCCGTAAAAGCCACCCATGATTTTTTATCGGAAAGTGATTTTCAATATTTCAAAAAAGTGATTCCTGAACAGTATTTTCCTCATCTTGAAGTTTACATTATTTCTGAGAACAGTGATCCGAAAGGATTTGGTGCAGTTTCAGGAGATACTTTAGAAATGCTTTTTGTACATAATGATGCTCGTGGAAATGGTTTAGGAAAAATTCTTTATCAATATTTGCATGATAAAACTGGTTGTACAAAAGTAGATGTGAACGAGCAAAATCCGCAGGCAATAGGATTCTATGAAAAAATGGGATTCAGAAAAACAGGAAGATCAGACAAAGATGGTTCGGGTAAAGATTATCCGTTGATTCATATGAGCCTGTAATTATCTTAAGTTTAAAAGGTTCATCCTATAATTTTTCGTAAATTGGTATGGTAAATCATATCAATTTTTCGCTAAATGCCCGCACAAATTTCTACCCGACAAACTGTAAAAAAAGTTCTCCCGTTGATTTTAGCAACTGCTATTTTTATGCAGATGCTAGATTCTACGATTCTGAACACTTCCCTACCTTCAATTGCAAGAGATTTAAATGAATCTCCATTGAATATGCAAAATGCAATTATTAGTTATGTTTTGACACTTGCAGTTTTCATGCCTGCAAGCGGATTTTTGGCAGATCGTTTCGGAACGAGGAGGGTTTTTATTTTTGCTTTGGTACTTTTTAGCTTAGGCTCTGTATTTTGTGCTCTTTCTCAAAACCTTACTCATTTAGTGATTTCACGGGTTATTCAGGGCGTTGGCGGAAGTCTGATGACGCCTGTCGGAAAACTGGCTTTAATCAAAACTTTTAACCGGAACGAATTGCTTAAAGCCATGAATTTTGCTATCGTTCCTGCATTGATTGGCCCTGTTCTCGGCCCGCTTGTAGGAGGTTATATGGTAGATTATCTTTCGTGGCACTGGATTTTTCTTATTAACATTCCAATCGGGGTTTTAGGAATTGTTTTAGGATTAAAATATATGCCCAATTACAATGCACGGGAAACCGATTTTGACCTGAAAGGCTTTATGATTTTTGCAGCAGCTTCACTTCTCCTTTCGGTTTCTCTGGAACTTTTCGGAGACATGCAGAATATCACGCCGGTTTTACTCGTTTTCATATTAGGATTTTTGTTTCTGTATTATTATTACAGGCATGCAAAAAGAGGGAATAACCCTATTTTTCCTTTAAGCTTATTTCAGGTTCGTACATTTCGTGTAGGAATTATCGGAAATCTGGCAACAAGATTAGGGATCAGTTCTGTTCCTCTTTTACTGCCATTAATGATTCAGATTGCTTACGGTCAATCAGCCGTAACTTCAGGCTGGATTATTGCGCCAATGGCACTCACCGCAATGTTTGGAAAATCTTCTGTCATTAGAATTTTAAATAAATTTGGCTACAGACGAACATTAATGGTCAATACATTTATTATCGGAGTCTTAATTTGCTGTCTTGCCATTCCGGATATTCACACTTCAATATATTGGTTTGTTCCTGTGATTGCGATTTTAGGATTTTTTAATTCTATTCAGTTTACATCAATGAATACCATTTCTATAGCAGATCTACGAAACTTCCAGACCAGCAGCGGAAACTCTTTGATTTCGGTTAATCAACAATTAGCGATCGGATTCGGAATTGCATTTGGTTTAATTGTTTTAAAAATTTACGAAAACAGCCCCGATTTAATCAGACACGAAACCCATAACGCGTTTCGTTACACTTTCCTTACCGTAGGAATTTTAACGATTTTATCAAGCTTAGTTTTCAGAAGGCTGCATACGTTCGATGGCAGAAACATGAAATCCCAAGAATAAAACATAAAACCCTCCCCCTCTAAAACTCTATAACTCTCAGTCCCTCAAACTTACTTACCACACATCAATGTAATTCTCTTCTGACTGTCCTAATTTTGTTTAAAATAAAAACATCTATTATGACAACAAAAAAAGTAGAAATAGTAATCTCGCCAAAGCCTGCGCATTTTGTGGGCGATGGTTTCAGAGTACACAATTTTATTCCGAGCGTTCCTCGTTTAGATATGAAGAGAATGGATCCTTTTATCATGCTCGATTATAATTCTAAATTTCATTTCAATGGTTCAGAAACACCTCGCGGGGTTGGAGTACATCCACACAGAGGTTTCGAAACCGTTACCATTGCGTATGAAGGTAAAGTAGAACATCATGACAGTGCTGGCGGTGGCGGTATTATTGGTGAAGGAGATATACAGTGGATGACTGCAGCAAGTGGAATTTTACATAAAGAATATCATGAAAAAGAATGGTCAAAAACCGGAGGAATTTTTCAGATGGTGCAACTTTGGGTAAATCTTCCTGCCAAAGATAAAATGAGCAAGCCTAAATATCAGGCGATTAAAAACTCAGAAATAAAAAGAGCAGATTTAGGTGAAAACGGATTTGTAGAAATTATTGCCGGAGAATATCAAAATATAAAAGGTTCTGCCACGACATTCAGTCCTGTTAATTTGATGAACGCTAAATTAAAATCAGGTGGAAAAGCAGAATTTAATTTCCCAGCAAATTTTAATACCGCAGCTTTGGTAATTGAAGGAAGTATTTTGGTCAACGGTGAAGAAAAGGTATCAGCTAATCATTTCGTTTTGTTTAAAAATGAAGGTGAAAACTTTACTATTGAAGCAACAGAAGATTCTGTAATATTAATTCTAAGTGGGGAACCTTTAAATGAACCCATTTTTCCACACGGTCCTTTTGTAATGAACAGCAGAGAAGAAATCATGCAGGCTTTTGAAGATTTCAATACCGGAAAATTCGGGTATCTGGAAGATTAATTTAAATAAAATCATATTCATAAAAATTAGAATGGTGTTTGTCATTCCGCAGGAATCTAACCTTATTTTTTTAAAGTCGAGATCCTTTTCAGAATGACAAACATTATTCTCTTTTATAAAACTTAAAAAATATAAACATTATGAAACCAGAACTTGAAAATATTCCATTAGTAAAAAACGAAGAAAAGAAAAGATTTGAAATTGAGCTAAACAGCCATTTTGCATTTATTGACTATAAAGAAACAAGTCAGCAAATATCCCTGATCCATACGGAAGCCGAGCCTGAATTGGCAGGAACCGGAGCCGCCGCTGCGGTAGTAGAAAAATCCTTGATCGATATCGAAGAAAGCGGTAAAAAGTTGCTTCCGTTTTGTCCGTATGTTTTCGCATACATCAAAAAAAATCCTGAATGGAAACGTATTGTAGACCAAAGATTTGAGGGTTACGACAAACTTTAATTTTTATTAAAGTACCTTAAATAGTATAAATTTTAATTAAATTAGCTTCTCACAAAAACTAAAATCACAACATTCATGTCAAATATCGGACTTATTATAGAAGAAAAATCCGCAGATATAGGAAATTTTCTAGTTGGAAGACTACTGCCATTCCGTGAAAAAAGAGCGGTTGGTCCTTTCGTTTTTATCGATCACATGGGGCCTGCAGAATTAAAAGATTATCAGAATCTTGATGTTCCGCCACATCCTCACATTGGTCTTTCTACCTTAACTTATCTTTTGGAAGGTTCTATTTTTCACAGAGACAGCATTGGAAGCGCTCTTGAAATAAAACCGGGCGCTGTGAACTGGATGACTGCCGGAAAAGGCGTTGTACACTCAGAAAGAACTCCTGAATATTTAAGAACTACAGATAAAAAACTTCACGGATTTCAAATTTGGGTAGGTCTTCCAAAACATTTGGAGCAAAGCGAGCCTACTTTTCATCATACTGAAGCCAACGAGCTTCCGGTTTGGGAAGAAGGAGAAGTTCATTATAAACTAATTGCAGGTGAGGCTTTTGGTAAAAAATCTCCGGTTCCTGTGCACAGTAAATTATTTTTTATTGAAATTAAAACTAAAACCGCACAAAAAATCAGTATCGGAAAAGATCTTTATGGTGAAGCGGCAATGTATGTTTTAGACGGAACGGTAAACATTGAAGAGAATTCTTACGGTTCAAAACAATTGCTGATTGCCAAAAACACCCAACTTTGCGAGTTTGAAATGAGCGAAAACGCAACTGTTTATCTTTTCGGAGGCGAACCTTTTGATGAAGAACGTTTCATTTTCTGGAATTTTGTAAATTCAGACAGAGAAGTCATTGATCAGGCAAAAGTAAACTGGAACGATCAGAATCATGACGCTTTTCCTTTGGTTCCCGGAGACGAACAGGAATTTGTTCCGCTTCCTAAAGCTATTTTAAACAGAAAATAATTTGATTTTTAATCAATATCCCTATTTTTTATAAATGAAAAACCTGACACTTTTATTTTTACTATGCCTATCTTTTTTGGGAGTTGCACAAACTACAGTAATAGAGCCAAAAAACAATCCGGCAGAATGGTCAAAAGACTATGAACCTTTCAAAATTGTGGGGAATTTATATTATGTAGGAACTTACGATCTTGCATCTTATCTGATTGTGACCGATAAAGGCAATATTTTGATCAACACAGGTTTGGCGGATTCTTACTCTACCATTAAAAAAAATATCGAAAAGTTGGGTTTCAATTATAAAGACATTAAAATTCTTACTTTAACGCAGGCTCATTATGATCACATGGGAGCAATGGCTCAAATAAAGAAAGAAACCGGTGCAAAAATTTATGTTGACAAAAAAGATGCAAATGAACTCAAAAGTGGTGGGAAATCAGACTACGAAATGGGAAAATACGGAGTCACTTTTGAACCTGTGCAGCCTGATTTTTTATTGAAAAATAATGCTAAAATAAAATTGGGAAATACGGTATTGACCTTACTTCATCATCCAGGTCACACAAAAGGATCGTGCAGCTTTTTATTTGAAACCAAAGAAGGAAACAAAAATTATAAAGTTTTGATTGCCAATTTACCTTCGATTATTATTGACCATAAATTCTCTGATGTAAAGAAATATCCTACTATTCAAAAAGATTATGGATATACTTTTGAAGCGATGAAAAAAATAAATTTCGATGTGTGGGTCGCTTCGCACGCAAGTCAGTTTGATCTTCATAAGAAACGAAAAGAAGGAGATCCTTATAATCCGAAATTGTTTATGGATAAAGAAAATTACTTTAAAAGGCTTAAAAGTCTGGAAGAAGATTATCTGGAGAAAGTAAAAGAAGATTCAGCGAAAAAATAATTAATTCCGAATTTTCTTTTTAAAATTTAAAAATAAATAAACATGAAAATATTAGCATTTGCAGGAAGTACTTCTTCCACATCCATCAATAGAGAGCTGGTAAAATTTGTTCTGAAAAGCTTTCAGGAACACGAAATTAATTTAATTGATCTTAATGATTTCACGATGCCTGTATTTTCTGTTGATCTTGAAAAGAAAGGTTTTCCGGATGAAGCGCATAACTTTTTAAAGCAAATTGAAGAATGCGATGTCATTATCTGTTCTTTAGCGGAACACAACCGTTCTTATTCGGCAGCTTTCAAAAATGTATTCGACTGGGCTTCGAGAATCAATGTAAAAGTTTTCCAAAATAAACCGATGCTTTTGATGAGTACTTCACCGGGAGGTTATGGTGGCGGAAATGTAATGAATACAGCAAAAACATTTTTCCCACAATTTGCGGCAGATGTAAAGGAAACTTTTTCATTACCTAAATTTTACGAAAATTTCGATTTGGAAAGCGGTGTTATCAATCCTGAAATGCTGAACGATTTAAATAACAAAATTGAGAGTTTTAAAAATCAGATTGCTTAAGCAGATTTTCAATAAAACAACAACTATAAATTAAAGCAACAAATAATGGCCGTAACTGTAAAAGCGAGCTTAGGTACTACAAAATATTACACGGAAGTTATCGCAGGCGAAAACCGCCTGATTACTGACGAACCGATTGACAAAGGCGGACAAAATAAAGGGTTTAATCCTTTTGAAATTCTCGCAACCTCCTTGGCAAGCTGTACTGCAGCCACGCTTAGAATGTATATCGACAGAAAAGAGTGGAATGTTGAAAAAATAGACGTAGAAGTCGAGCTGGAAAATTTTCCTTTAACAAAATTGGCAGTTTTTAAAAGAAACATTAGTTTTGAAGGAAATGATTTGAGTGAAGAACAGCTGAAAAGACTTCACACGATTGCAGATGCTTGTCCGGTACACAAAATGTTAACTAACGAAATAGAAATTCAAACCAAATTTTCTTAAATATGATAGACGTAAAACAAAACAACGACGAAAAACACGGAAGCTTTGAAGCTTTGATTGATGGAAAAAAAGCAGGATTAATGACCTATACTTGGGCAGGTGAAGACCGATTCATTATCGATCATACCGAAGTTGAAGAGGCTTACAACGGAAAAGGTGTAGGAAAAGAAATGCTGATAAAAGCGGTAGAATTTGCAAGAGAAAATGGTAAAAAGATTATTCCTCTTTGTCCGTTTGCAAAAGCGACTTTCCAGAAAAATGAAGATTTGCGTGACGTTTTATAAAACGGGATGTTAAAATCCCACAGATTTCACAGATTTTCGCAGATTTTCGCAGATGAATGAGAATAAAATCTGTGCTAATCTGTGAAATCTGTGGGAATAAAATAGATCGCCACGAATGCACGAATTTTAAATAAAGAAAAGATACTATCAATTAAATTCGTGCATTCGTGGCAAAAAAATCACAAGTTATATATCTCCGTGAAGAAAGAATTTTAATTAATCTTAAAGTTTTTTCTTCACGGATTTTTTTATTTTAAATCAAATCATAGTTCGTATAAATCACAATTTGTTCAAAACTTTCATCATCACACAACCAACATTCGGCGACATTCGAAAAAAAACTATATTTGCTGAAATTTAAATTATAAACATGAATTCCGGAACTATACTTTTGCTATTTGTTTTTGTTTATTTCATTGGTCTTTTGGTGATTTCTTATTTTACGAGCCGAAATTCTGATAACCAGTCTTTTTTCATCGGAAACAAAAAAAGTAAATGGTGGCTCGTTGCTTTCGGGATGATTGGTACCAGCTTAAGTGGAGTTACCTTTATTTCCGTTCCGGGAACGGTCGGCAAAATGACCGGAAGCGAATATATTTTTGGTGGTTTTGAATATTACATGATGGTAATCGGGTTTTTCATCGGATATTTTATTGTGGCAGCCATATTACTTCCACTCTATTATAAGATGAATCTGACCTCAATCTATACGTATTTAGGAAAAAGATTCAATGTAGAAGCTCACAAAATCGGTTCTGTATTTTTTATTGTTTCACGAGCGATCGGAGCAACTGCAAGATTATATTTGGTAGTCAATGTTTTACAGATATTTTTACTGGAAGGTTTAGGTGTTCCGTTTTGGGTAACGGCTTCGGTGCTTCTATTAATGGTACTTTTATATACTTTTGAAGGTGGTGTAAAAACGATTGTCATTACCGATACTTTGCAGACTTCATTTATGATTATCAGTTTGATCGCATGTATTGTTTACATTTTATCCAATTTAAATTTATCTTTTGGTGAAGCTTACACGATTTTAGAACAGAAAAATTATACTCACTTTATCAACTTTGATCCCAATTCCAAGACATTTTTCCTCAAAACTATTTTAGGCGGAATCTTTATTACTATTGCAATGACCGGATTGGATCAGGAAATGATGCAGAAAAATATTTCGGTTGACAATCTTCAGAATTCAAAGAAAAACATGCTGACTTTTGCAGGAACATTGCTTTTTGTAAATCTTGCATTCTTATTTTTGGGTGGACTACTTTATCTTTTTGCGTTACAAAATGGCGCAGGATATTCTCAAATTACAAATATAATAGAAGGGAAAGAAGTCGTATCTAATATTTTTGGGTTCAAAGATGCTGCAGGAAATGTGAAAAATATTATGGGCGACGATTTATTCCCGGCTTTGTCACTTAACGGATATTTCCCGATTCCAATCGCTGTGATTTTCATCATCGGATTAATCTCTGCCTTATTCCCTTCTGCGGATGGCGCATTGACGGCTGTTACAAGTTCGTATTGTGTAGATTTACTCAATTTAAATGAAGATAAAACAAGAACAGAAAAACAGAAAAAACATCTTCGTATGAAGATCCATTTAACGTTTACGGTTGTTTTCTTCATCCTGATTATGGTTTTCAAAGCAATGAATGACAAGTCGATTGTTTATTTGATTATGGAAATCGCCGGTTATACTTATGGGCCACTTTTAGGACTTTTTGCCTTCGGAATTTTTACCAAATTTAAAATTTCACAAAAATATTCGATTCTTGCTGTTACACTTTTAGCACCGGTTTTAACTTATCTGATCAATATGTTGGTAACCAATTATACCGATTACAGAATAGGTGTAGAGCTGATTATTCTGAACGGATTACTAACTTTCATTGGTTTGTGGTTGGTGAAAAATAAAAATTATTTGAAAGTGGTTTAACTTACCGACATTTAAACATCAAATATAAATAGTTGAAAATCTTGCAATTACAACTGTAAATGTTAAAAATTTTTCATACTTTTAGTAAAACAATTAAATTACTATTATTATGAAACATCTAAGAAAATTAACTAGAAAAGATTTACAAATAATTAGTGGAGGTGACCAATCTTATGCTTTTTGCGATCAAAATGGAGTTTGCCCACCACCATATCCAGGTGGTGCGGGAAGTTACTATTGTAGTAACGGACTTTGTTACAGATCTTCCAGTAACAGTGGAGGATCAGGCGGATGCAATGAACCTCAAAGATTATGTTCATTTTGGGAGACAGGATGTGGATGTGTTTATTAGAAAACATTATTCATTACAAAGAGCAGTTTTATCTGCTCTTTTTTATTGTGCAATTTAACTAGTCGATTTCATTTTTTAAGTTTTGTGTTTCTTATTGAGTAAACTATACAAATCCGGTATTTTTACATCCGGATTTTTGCATTTCCATAAGCCGACAAAAAATTATCTAACCTTAACAAGGTTGAGCATACAACCATCAATTTATAAATTACTGCCAAAGTGTCTGTTTAAATATTTCTCATCAAATTCAAAATAAAATCCGGACGGAGAGATGATATAGCGATGATACAGAAACTGTATAGAAGAAAATCATGTCAGAATGTCAAATTCCTTCTATTGTTTAATTTTAAGTTCGGCTACAGACTAATTAAAATCTCTTTAAGCTTTGTCAAAGATGTTCAACTTTGGTAAAGTAAATAAAACTAAATCTGCGTAAAAAGTCTCAGATTTTGCATTTCCGTAAGCCGACAAAAAATTGTAAATTTGCATGCAAATAAATCCTAATATATGAGTAAAAGTATTGAAGAGCTGAAATCTCTTACAACACAAATCAGAAGAGACATTTTAAGAATGGTTCACGCTGTAAATTCAGGGCACCCGGGTGGAAGTTTGGGCTGTACTGAGTACTTCACAGCATTGTATGGTAAAGTAATGAACTATAATCTTCCTTTCACAATGGAAGGTAAAAATGAAGATCACTTCTATCTTTCAAACGGACATATTTCGCCTGTTTTCTATTCTACTTTGGCTAGATTTGGCTTCTTCCCGGTTGACGAATTGAGAACTTTCAGAAAATTAGACTCAAGATTGCAGGGTCACCCAACCACTCACGAAGGTTTGGAAGGGGTAAGAATTGCTTCAGGATCTTTGGGACAAGGGCTTTCTGTAGCTTTAGGTGTTGCACAGGGGAAAAAATTAGACGGTGATAACTCTTTAGTTTACTCACTTCACGGAGACGGAGAATTGCAGGAAGGACAAATCTGGGAAGCATTGATGTATGCTGCAGCAAACAAAGTAGACAACATCATTTCTACAATTGATTACAACGGACAGCAAATTGACGGAAGCACAGAAAATGTACTTTCATTAGGAAATCTTCATGCAAAACTAGAATCTTTCGGATGGACAGTTTTGGAAGAGAAAAAAGGTAACGACCTTGAAGCTGTAATCGGAATTCTTGAAAGAGCAAAAACGGAAACCGGAAAAGGAAAACCTGTAGTAATTATTCTTCATACAGAAATGGGTAATGGAGTTGATTTCATGATGGGAACTCACGCTTGGCATGGTAAAGCTCCTAATGATGATCAATTGGATACTGCATTCAAACAATTGTACCTAGAAGCTCCAGCTGACTATTAATTATAAATGATAAATTATCATCGATAAATGATACGATTCAATATCATTGATCACACATCATTTATCAATTATCAAAATTTAAAATTCTCATGAAATATACATATACAGAAAAAAAAGATACACGTTCAGGTTTTGGGGCTGGTTTAGCTGAATTGGCTGATAAAAACCCAAATGTAGTTGCATTGTGTGCAGACCTTATCGGTTCTTTAAAAATGGAAAAATTCATCGAAAAAGCTCCTGAAAGATTTTACCAAGTTGGTATTGCAGAAGCAAATATGATGGGTCTTGCCGCAGGTTTAAGCATCACAGGGAAAATTCCTTTTACCGGAACTTTTGCTAACTTCTCTACATCAAGAGTGTATGACCAGATTCGTCAGTCTATTGCGTATTCTGATAAAAATGTAAAAATATGTGCTTCTCACGCAGGTCTTACTTTAGGAGAAGACGGAGCAACGCACCAGGTTTTGGAAGACATTGGTATGATGAAAATGCTTCCGGGAATGACGGTAATTAATCCGTGTGATTACAACCAGACAAAAGCTGCAACATTGGCAATTGCAGATCACAAAGGACCCGTATATTTAAGATTCGGTAGACCAACCGTTCCAGTTTTCATTCCGGAAGATATGCCTTTCGAAATTGGAAAGGGTATTCTTTTGCAGGAAGGAACTGATGTAACGATAGTTGCAACAGGTCATTTAGTTTGGGAGTCTTTGGTTGCTGCTGACGAGCTTGAAAAAGAAGGTATTTCTTGTGAGGTAATCAACATTCACACTATTAAACCTTTAGATGAAGAAATCATCTTAAAATCGGTTGAAAAAACAGGTAAAATTGTAACTGCTGAAGAACACAACTATTTAGGTGGTTTGGGTGAATCTATTGCGGGAATGCTAGCAAGAAGAAGACCTACAAGACAGGAATTCGTTGCTGTAAACGATACTTTCGGAGAATCTGCTACACCAGCTGAATTAATGAAAAAATATAAAATTGACGCTGCTGCCGTAAAAGAAGCAGTGAAAAGAATTTTAGCATAATAATATTTCATTTGAAATAAGAAAAGCATCCAAAATTTGGATGCTTTTTTTGTAGAAAGTTTGAACCATTATGGTAAATTAATATTTAAGGTTAGTTAAATTTAATCATTCTGATTTTTTTAGTTCACATGAACACTAAAGCCCAAGCGATCTTAATATTCTAAGCTCCTTAAATTAATTCTTAATGGTTGAATAAACTATATTTTAAATTCAGTTATCTGAAAAATTTCCACTTTGGGATAATCGCCAACATTCCAAAACCTGTAAAAAGGAAAAGATTGGTAACGTCTGTGTATAAAAAAGTTGACAGATAATAATTATGCATCAGGAAATGAAAAACCAATAATACAGGAAAAGCGAACATTCCAATTTTTTTGTAAAAAAACATCAGAACCAAACTTAGCACCATTAAAGCATCAATTGTGAAAATCACATAGAAATACCATCTCGGTATATTGAGGAATTCGTGTTGAAGAAACTCGTCAACATCTATTCCCAAGCCCATGATCGTAAACAAAAGCAGAGAAGCCAGAGCCAAGATAAAACCCCACCCTTTCTTCGGATCTACATCAAAATAGCTATATTCTTTATATTCCTTTTCCATACTGCAAAAATAAAGAACTTATGAATGATTTCATAAGTTCTTTGGTATTTATATCGTCTAAAATTCGATTAAATTGAGATTGCGTTGATCAATCTGTTTTTATCGCTTAAGAATTCTTCCATAGAGATCATAGATTCAGTTCTCATTACGTCTTGAATGTCGTCAATCTGATAGATGATTCTTTTTGCGTCGTTTGTATTTTTAGCTCTTACCTTGCAGAAAATGTTGTATTTTCCTGAGATAACACTCGCTTCTATAACGTTTGGAATTGTTCCCAACTCTTTCAAAACCTCTTGCGTACGGTTTGATTTTGTTAAAAGAATTCCGATAAAAGCTGTAAAATGGTAATCTAGTTTACCATAATCAAGATTAAGAGATGATCCTAAAATAATACCTGCATCTTCCATTTTCTTCACTCTTACGTGAATTGTACCCGCAGAAACATCCATCTGCTTAGCAATTTCTGTAAAAGGCATTCTTGTGTTTTCTACTAAGAAGTCAAGAATTTTCTTGTCTATTTCGTCCAGTTGATAGTTCATATTAGTGAAATTATATTTTTCCTAAAAAATCGATAAATTTTTTACAAAATTAAAAAAAATAATTAAACTAAAAAAATATTATCAAACATTAACAATAATTAACATGTATGATAAAAATCATTAAAAATTTAAGGCTTTTTGCCGTCTGATTTTACAGAATCTGTTTTTATTTCAGTTTTGGCAGTGACTGACTTTTTGTCTTTTTTCTTCTTTTTAAAGAAAGAATTGAAGCTTTTACTCCATACGATACCACCACCATACGCCTGATTTGCAGAACCATTAGTACCGACAGTTCCTACGCCCATTCCGATGTTGGTTGGCTTAGAATAACCTCTTAAGACCAATGTACCGTCGTTTTTCTTTGAAATATCATATTCTACCGATCCTTCACCAGACAGATAATTGTTACTTGTGTTCTCGGTTCTCGAAAGTGGAATTCCCAAACCTGTTTTTACAGTAACTCGTGGTGAAAGATCAAAACTAACACCCGCATTAGCACGGTCTCCACTGTTTGAAAACTGGTCGTTTCCTTTTACATAATTCAAATCTATTTGAAATTCATTACTTACCGTATTCAAAACAGAACCAAGTTGTTTCAAAAGCATATTGTAACCTGAAGATTCTGCAACACCTACCGCATCGATATCAAACCCTCCTCCGGAATTGGAAACATTAAACATATTAAGCAGCAAAATAGAACCAAACTGTAAAACATTTTCACCTTCCGTCTGATTAATTTTTGCGGCCAAAGTTTCTTTCACCTGGCTGGAAACGTCTAAAGCTGTCACATTCAACGCAATTTTCGGGTCATTTAAAGTATTGGTAATATTGGCTTGCAGCAAAACACTTATCGGCTGTAATTGCCCCATATTCAGGTATTGCCCGGCATTGGAAACCATCCTTACATAGTTGGCAGAGATATCCAAAGCAGGTTTCATCGCATCGCCATCCCATCTGATGCTGCTGTTTTTTTGGATCTGGAAAGTTCTGTTAAGGATTGCTTTAGATACAAAAGTTCCGCTGTCAACCATATAAGATCCGTTCATGGCAATACTTCCTTTTCTGTTCATTTGGAATCTCAAATCATCAGCAACTCCTTTCACCGTAATATTTCCCACGTCATCACCTACCAAAACATTTACCGTTGTACCTTTATCAACATCCAAACTAAAATCGATATTCATATTGGCTCCCGTTCTCTTCTTTTCTTCTAACGTAACCAAGCCATCTTTTCCTTCTTTCAAGAACCTCAGCATTTTAAATTCTTCAACATTGGAAGTTGAACTCGAATTGAAAGTAAATGTACTTCCATTCAATGCTTTCATATTGGGAGTGGAAAGGTTTAAAGCAGAAACAGGTCCGTCAACATACAGATCACCTTGTCCGTAAACTCTTCCCCAAAACAGATCATACTCTTTTTGAGTGGTATTCAGCATCAATAGATTGTCTGCTCTCATTACGAGGTTGACTCCCATTGAAGATAAAGTTTCAAACTGTATAGCTCCGGAAATAGTTCCCTGAGAGTTTGATCTTCCATCATGAACACCAATATTGTTTAAAATTGCCAAACCTTTAGAAAGCGGAATCACGGTATCGTCAAATGAGTAATCTACGCCTGTAAATAATAATTTTAAGCCGAATTCCTTTAAGGCAATATCACCGCTGTAATCAAGATTTTTTAGAGTTCCATTAATCTTCAGATCTCCGGTCGCTTTCCCTCTCAAATTACCAAAAATTGTTTGCACAAACTGCTGTGTAAATGCGAGATCAAAATCTCTGAGCTCAGTGACCAAATCAATTGTTGGCGAAGGTGTATTGTTATTTACAGTTCCTGTAAGATGTAGATTATTATTGCCAATTACTCCTGCCGAAGTCACTTTTACGTCAACATCATATACATTGAGAGAAAATCCGTTGACTGCAGAAATCGTAAGATCACCCATATCATTACCATTCATCATGATGTTATCAACAGTAAGATCTACCAATGGCTGCAACGTGCTTTTATCCATCTTGATTTTCACATTACCATTGGCCAAACCTTTAATATCCATCGGATTTCCACCCGACTGCATTTCTAAAAGTTTTTCAACGGCAAAATTCTGAACTTCAGCATCCACGTAAAAATCTTTCGCAGATTTAAATATAGATTCATTGATGAGTAATGAACTATCGTCTGAATAAATTTTTAAATTATGTATTTCAAAATCAGATGTTTTTCTGCGATAACTTATATAATGATCAAGCTCCGGACTGGTGTCTATCGACCATTTCACATTATTTAAATTAATTTCAGTAGGTTCAAACCTGAAAACATAATCTCCCTCGGGATTGGTAGCCTGATTAAAATTAATTGCATAATCTTTCAGGGTATTATTCAATTCATCTTCCGGATTTCCATGCTTAAAGTTTGTTGCAATCCTTAAAACAGAATTATTCTCATTTTTACCCGTAAGTATGACGTCTTTAAGAATATTTTTATTGTATTCGAGTCTGCTTATTTTTGCGTAAAGTTGCTGTTCTGTATTGGCAGTATTAATTCTAACCATTACACTGTCGACCATTGCACTGTCTCGTGTAACCGCTACTCTGTCATCAATTTTATAATCAGGATTCGCTTCTGCCAAAGCACGGTCAGCTTCGGTGATCTCCTCCTTTTTTGTCATAATATATTTCAGAGAAGCTGCATCCAGATTTAAGATCAGATTATTTGAATTACCATCATATTCTCCTTCCACTTTTGCACCTTGAGGAAGTTTCAGATCCGGTAGAAAATAAGCTACCAAACCCTGTTCAACATCAAAATTCATGGCGAAAGTTTGTCCACGATATAATTTTCTAGGCTCAGGACCAACCAAAATTTTACCTAAACCGTTTTCAACCATTCCTGCTAAATCTGCAAGATTATATTTCCCTGAAATTTTTCCGTTTACTGCGCCTGGTGCGTCCACTAAAATTGAACGATTTCCACCTTCCACAAAAGTTTTCAGCTTAGCATTCGGAATATGATATTTTTGATCAGCTGTTGCAAAATTTACATCAAAAGCTTCTACATCCAAATTCAGATCATTCAGCGTAGACATTGCCATTTTACCATTTACTCTACCACTTACAACCTGACTTCCGGCCTTATCTGTAAAATAATTCATATTTAAATAGGCAACATCGGCATCTACGTTTGCAGAAATTCTTGAAGTGCTGAAATCTATTAAACCTTTTACCGTTGCTTTTGCCTGTTCGTCATTTACCGTAATCAATCCGTTGTATTTTTTATGATCTAAAAGACCATCCAAAACCACATTATTGATCTCTTTATTCATGATTTCAATACTTGAGATCTGAGATTTTGTGCTCAGTCGCATCGTGTTGACATCAAAACTTTGTCCGTCTAAATTAAATTTACCCGAAATCAAACCAACAGCTTTGCTTTTAGTAATTACGGAAGTATTTAAGTCATTAACTTCGGCATAACCTTTATATTTAGGCAACGCTGTGCTGTAATCCGTTAAAGAGAAATTAGAGATTTTCGCCTGCCCAATTCCTGTCATCAGATTTCCTGAAGAAACATAAACCTGTTTTGGAGTTACTTTTGCCGTTCCGTTGTATTTTAATTTACCAAAATCATCAGCAAAATTTTTCATCTTTGAAGCAACGAAAGTCGGCATAATTGCTTTCAGATCTTTATACGTAAAATCTGCTGAAAGATCATTGATTTCAATCAAGAAATTACCGTTTAAAAGATTTTCAGCTTTCAGTTTTTTGGTCGCAATATTTACACTTGGGTTTCTGATGAGAAAGTTTTCCAGAGTAAATTTATTTAAGGGGCCATTCATTTTTCCGCTCACATTAAACGGAATAAAATTATCCCAGTTGGTCACAAAATAAGAGATGTCATATCCGCTTACCTGGCTTCCCAGTTTCATATTCATTTCCCATTTTACTTTATTGGTAAAATCAGCCCACGAACCTTTATTTAAATTAAATTTAATATCTCCCTGAAGAAGTGAATGATCGGTATTTAAAGTAAGATCTCCCAAAGAAAGAAAATCTTCGGTCATAGAAAAATCGGTAGAAAATGTTTCAACAAAGTGAGCTTTGCCCCATCTTTTGGTCGTAAAGGTGAAATTATCAATACGAGCATTGATGTTAGCTCCGTTTACTTTTACTTTTGGAGCGATCAGATTCACATTGGTTGCAGTTAACCATTTTCCTGGTTCTCCGGGAGAATTTTGATTAACAATCGAAACTTTAGAGTCTAAGATTTCAAGACGTGCATTGAGCTGAAAAGGTGGTTTTGTAGGATCTTTCTTTTTACCGCTGTCAAAAAGTTGTGTAAAACGAATGAAGTTTGAAATACTGTCGCCTTTATAGGTCACTACTTTGATGTCTGCATCTTTAAGCGTCAAAGCATTAAAACTAAGAGAATTGTTTTTCCCGATATTGGTTGCCAAAGAGAACCAGTCTGAATTGGCTTTAAATTCTCTTGCCTTAATAAAGTCTAAGTTTTTATAATCTTTTATTCTTAAACCTTTAATAGTAACATCTCCAAAGAAATCGACCTCTACACTTTCGGTAGACATTTTAGCTTTAAAATCTCTATTGACAATCTGTAAAGCCTGATCTGCAGCCCATCTTTTGGTAACCGGCAAATTGATTGCGATAAAAACAATAACTACGATTGAAAGCAGAGTCCAGAAAAGAAAGAGCAATAACTTCGCCCACCACGAATAGCTTACGACATCTTTTGCAGCCTGCTTACCAAACTCCTGTGCAGTGTCAATCGGATGATTTATAGCGTCTGAAGCCAGTTCAGAAGCCTCTTTCACAGTCTCCTGAACATTTTCTACGGTCTTTTGTACCTGATCTCCCAGGTTTTCAGCTACCGATTTTTTGTTCTCATTTTCGTTATTATTCTCTAACTTTGCCATTATTATGAGCGACTCTATAATTTTAGGTATCGAATCATCTTGCGATGACACTTCAGCAGCTATTATCAAAGGGAATTCTATTCTTTCAAACATTGCAGCCAACCAGGAAATCCACAAAGAATATGGTGGAGTTGTTCCGGAGCTGGCTTCTCGTGCTCATCAGCAGAATATCATTCCTGTTGTTGAAAAATCTATACTCAAAGCAAATATACAACAAAATGCAATTTCTGCCATAGGCTTTACGAGAGGTCCCGGACTTTTGGGCTCTCTGCTTGTAGGAACCTCTTTTGCTAAGTCGCTCGCTATGAGTTTGGATGTTCCTTTAATAGAGGTAAATCACCTTCAGGCGCATATTTTAGCGCATTTCATTGACGATGCAAATCCTGTGCCGCCAAAATTCCCGTTTTTGTGTCTTACCGTAAGCGGCGGACATACGATGATTGTCTTGGTAAAAGATTATTTTGACATGGAAATTATCGGGAAAACTATTGATGATGCTGCCGGTGAAGCTTTTGATAAAATCGGGAAAATTTTTGATCTTGATTATCCTGCAGGTCCAATCATCGATAGATTAGCCAAAGAAGGAAATCCTGATGCTTTTAAATTTAATAAACCAAGACTTGAAAATTACGATTACTCTTTTAGCGGTATTAAAACTTCGGTTTTATATTTTATTCAGAAAGAAGTAAGGAAAAATCCTGATTTCATTAAAGAAAACATGAATGACCTTTGTGCTTCTGTACAAAAGTGTATCATTGAAATTTTGATGAATAAATTGGAGAACGCAGCGAAAGATTTAAACATCAAAGAAGTTGCGATTGCAGGTGGCGTTTCTGCCAACTCAGCATTGAGAAAAGTGATGCAGGATAATCACGACAAATTAGGATGGAATATTTACATCCCGAAATTTGAATATACTACCGACAACGCAGCAATGATTGCAATGGTTGCTCAGCTTAAATTTGAACGCGGGGAGTTTACAGATTTAAGAACTACGGCAACCTCGAAATACGATTTATAAAAGAAATTTTCTTTCCCCGACACTAAAGGGTAGAAAATTTGTTAAAAATAACGACTTAAACAATAAACATCTACAGATGAAAATATTATTAGAAGAAAAAGTACTGGGAACGCAATCTAAAAAGAACTCAAAATATTATTGGGTTTTAGAGACCATTACCGGGAAAAATGAAGCGACAGAAAAATCTGAAGACGAAGATTATTTAATGGCGAGTTCGGAAATTGGATATATCCAGAATGTAAAGGAAGAGATTATAGAGAAAATAAATTCAGAGAATGTTTTCAGCTTTCCTTTTGAGCCAAAAGAAGGAGATTATTTATCGATCAAAAATAATTTAAGAAAAAACGAATATTTGAATTTGATTTTCATGAATAACGTTTGGATTGAGGAAATTTATATGTGTTCTTACAGAGATTGCGATGGTGATATTTATACCACGATAAAAACCGGAGTGGCATTTATTAGTGAAAATGAGATTTTCTTTTAATAGCAAATTAACTTAATCAAAATCAGACAGATCCTAAATATTCCATTTTATGAAACTTTTTTTTGGCGAAATTAATAACGGAAAAGCAATCATTAACGATGAAGAGCAACAGCACATTGTAAAAGTTCTTCGCATGAAAGACGGCGAAGAAATTCATGTAACCGATGGAAAAGGAAATCTTGCTTCCGGAACATTAATTATTGAAGGAAAAAAAGCCGGAATTGAGGTTGCTGAAATTAAAACTGACACTGCAGATTTCAATCCAAGACTTCATATTGCTATTGCGCCGACTAAAAATATCGACCGCATCGAATTCTTCGTAGAAAAGGCTGTTGAAATAGGAATTTCTGAAGTTACCATTCTTCAAACTGAAAAAACTGAACGTAAAAATCTGAATATTGATAAAATCAGGAAACAGGCAATTGCGGCTTCAAAGCAAAGTTTGAGATTTCATTTTCCTGTTATAAATGATTTAATTAAAATTCAGGATTTTCTGAAAAATATAGATTCTGAAACTACTTTTGTAGCGCATTGCAATGAAAATTTAGAAAGAATTAATTTAAATGAAATTCCAAAACTAGAAAACTATACTTTTCTAATTGGTCCTGAAGGCGATTTTTCAGATAAGGAAATTATGTTTTTAGCCGAAAAAGGAATTAAAGCGGTTTCATTAGGAAATCAAAGATTGAGAACAGAAACAGCAGGAGTTTTTGTAGCAGCTTGGAATTATAATAAAATGATTAAATAGTTTTCTCTTTAAACCTTTTTATAGGCCAGGTAATTCCTATTTGAAGAGTATTGATCGGAAAATTTTCAGCTTTCAGTAATCTAAAATTATATCCAACAGTCAGTTTTCCGCCACCGCCACCAAATCCAAAATATGGCATCACTCGTGGAATTACTTTCTCAAAGTTGGTCTGAAATTGCACTTCCGCACCTAAAGTTATTCCTGCGCTGGAACTCACTCCGATTTTAGGAGCCATAAAAAAGTCATACCGATTATTAAATATAAAATCACTTCCCGCATAATATACTTTTGCAGCACCGTGATTTCCTCCATACTCAATGATTTTAGCAAAAACAACTTCAATGATATGCATTTGCGATGCTCTGAATGTTTCAGTATTATCTTTTGCATCACCTGCATAATGATAACCCACCAATATTGCAGGAGTAACTGTAGTTTTTAATCTTCTGGGAGAGAGTGTATCAAACTTCAATTGAGAAAACATACAGCCATAGAAAAGCAAAAATAAAACAGAAAATAATCTTGTCATGATGATTTAAAATTTTAATAATAACTTTTAAAAGTTGAAATTATTATCCTTCAAATACTTATTAAAAACCTGCTCCCCGCTTCGCATAGAATTTACTGCCCAACGAATTTTCATTCTTAACAGTTTTTCTTCATTCAGTTTATAATCAATATTAGATTTCATCAGCTTTTGTTTCAATTCATACATACAGATTGAGGCCGCAACCGAAACATTAAAACTTCTGGTAAAACCATACATCGGAATCGCCAGAGTTTCATCTGCAAAATCTAAAATTTCTTCAGAAACACCTTCCATTTCAGTTCCGAAAACTAAAGCGATTGGTTCTGTAATTTCATATTCAGGTAAAAATTTTGCCTTTTTTTCCAGCGAAACTGCTACCATTTTATATCCTCTGTCTTTAATATTCTGAAAAGAGTCCATATTTCTGGGAAGCCTTTCTACTTCAACCCAGGTATCCGCACCTTTTGTGACTTTTAAATTGGGCTCAAAACTGTGCTCTTCCTGCAAAGCAACCACTTTATGAAAACCACAGGCTTCAACAGAACGCACAATTGCAGCCGCATTTCTGAATTGATAAATATCTTCAATCACCGGAAGTATAAAATCTGAACTTTCAGGAGCAAAATGTTCGATTTTTCTTAATCTTTCTTCGGTTAAAAATTGCTGTAAATACTCGTAAGTTTTCTCTAAATCTTTCATCTTCTTTCAAATCTTTGCAAATTAACGTAATTTTGAAATTCTGAACCTGAAAAGAAACTCAAAATCTTTAATTTAAACTAAAAAATGAAGCGAAAAGTCCTTCTTATTTATACCGGCGGAACGATTGGTATGGAAAAAGACTACGAAACAGGAAGTCTCCGTGCCTTTGATTTCGGAAATATTTTTGAGAAAATGCCCGAAATGAAGCTGATGGAATGCGAAGTTTTCGTGCATCCTTTTGCACAACCGCTCGACTCTTCCGATATGGGACCTGAAGAATGGAGAATGATTGCCAATTTAATATTCGACAATTATAAGAAATATGACGGCTTCCTCATTCTTCACGGGACAGATACGATGTCTTATACCGCATCTGCATTGAGTTTTATGTTGAAAGGATTAACAAAACCAGTTATTTTAACAGGTTCACAACTTCCCATTGGAGATCTGAGAACTGATGCCAAAGAAAATCTTCTGACGAGTTTATATTATGCTAGTCTTTATGAAGAAAACGAAGCCGTGATTCAGGAAGTTGCGATCTATTTTGAATATAAATTATTAAGAGGGAACCGTACTTTAAAGTATTCTGCGGAGTATTTTGATGCATATGCAAGTCCGAACTACCCTATTTTAGGACAATCTGGAGTTCATTTAAAGATTGATAAGGATAATCTTTTCCGTTGCGACGGTAGAATTGAATTTCATGTAGACGAACATATTTCTGAAGATGTTCTGTTCTGGAGAATTTTCCCGGGAATGAAACTGAATCATTTTAAAGAAATTCCGAAAATGAAAGTGTTGATCTTACAGGTTTTTGGTTCGGGGACTATTTTCAGCAGCGAAAAAACTTTGGAAACTTTGCAACAAATCAGAAATAACGGAACCGAGATTGTCGTGGTAAGTCAGTGCATTTCAGGCGGAATATCATTTGGAAAATATGAAAACTCTAATATTTTCTCAAGAATCGGAGCGATCAGCGGAAGAGATATGACTGCAGAATCTGCAATTACCAAAGCAATGCACTTGATTGACAACCCAAATTATCGTGGAAGTTTTGCTGATAATTTCTCAAGAAATATCTGTGGAGAAATAAGCGAGTAATTTTAAATTAAGAATTTGCAGATTCAATAAAATAGCCTATTTTTGCAGTCTTCAAACATAGAGAGGTGTCCGAGTGGTTGAAGGAGCTACCCTGGAAAGGTAGTATGCGGGTAACTGTATCGAGGGTTCGAATCCCTTCCTCTCTGCAAAACAAAAACCAGATCACTCGATCTGGTTTTTTGCTTGAAATACAGTTTCAAAATGTATTTCGACAATATAATTAAGTGTATGAATGTTAGTGTTTGATATTTAATATCCTTAAAAAGTTCAAAACTGAAATCTTCTTCTAAACATTAAATGATTAATCCTAAGATTCCCAAAGCTTTTGCGGTTTATTGATTAGCGATTTGGTTATTAGTTCTGCCCAGCATCCAAACAGTGGGAATCTTATTTAACGGATTAATTTTATTTTTTTTTCGTTACAGTTTTCTAAATCTGACAATATTTTATTTTAGTACGAAATATTTAATTGAAGAGTCATTTCCTAGCCCCGATTGAAGCATTTGTCTGAGCTCATTTTTGTGATTTCGGGCGGCGGCTGCTTTGCCGCCGCCCGAAATCACAAAAATAGCGAGTGCGGAAAGCGGGATTAAGCTCTTAAAAAAAAATCAATTGCAAATCGTAAGAAAACTATGTCCTCTCATGTGAATTTTTATCATTGCTTCAGATTTTAATTCGCTGTAAATACTTTGATCAAAAGCCTGAACATCATTTAATTTTGCATCTATAAAATCTGCAATTCTTACCACCGAAAAATAAAAATTCCTGTACAGAGAGATATCTACAGTACTTCCGAAAAGGGGAAGAAAAGCCTTTAAAAACGGAAGATTTTTCTGGTGTAAATTATAATCCGGACAATACCCTGTTTTTTCTTTTGCAGTGATCAATTCGTAATGATTGATATAATCCAGAATCGTTTCATTTTCTTTCATCGAAATTTTTTGCTTCTGAAAATAATGATGTATCCTGTCTAAAATATGTTGGGCATATTCCATCATGGTAATGGTTTTCATTTCCGAAATATTGTTGATTCCGGTTTTGAAATTTTTAGCATTGGCGTGATTTGTATTAAATGAAATTCCGAAATTATCATGATACGGAAAGAAACAGTTTTTCACTTCAATTACTGCATCTGCCTGCAATCGATCTTTCGAAAAGTTATAGCATAAATAGGGTTTATACATCTCTTTCAAATGAAGCAAAAAATCGGTCTCATTGGTATTTCTATTGTTTTCAAACCAGTTTTCAAGATTGCTATAATAATTATTTTCAAATTCTCTGAAACTTAAATAAAACGGAATTTCCATAACTCTTACTATTTTATACTACAAAGCTATAGGTGTAATGCGCCAAAACTTGACGTGTTTTATTTTTTGATAAAACATTTTTTAAATAGTTTAAAAAGAATCTTTTTATTGCTAAAAAGGATTAA
>Ga0308169_10000144_pt1 | contig 134641 bp, 114 predicted proteins | sample PhyBR1_2_FD_202139 | JGI IMG/M metagenome (GOLD analysis project Ga0308169, IMG submission 202139) | Phyllosphere microbial communities from UC Gill Tract Community Farm, Albany, California, United States - DLSLSB.R1 | ecosystem: Host-associated > Plants > Phyllosphere > Unclassified | place... | reverse complement strand
ACTTAAACAGGAATGTGTTTCTACCGGACTCAAGGGGCTTGACGAGGCGCTCAAGTATAGGAGCCCTTACAAGCCCGAGGTTACCTATGACATGACCAGGCGGCCGCCCGAGCCGTTCATGGACAAGGAAGTAGCGACGAAGAGCCGTAACCTTTTCCCGACTTGGACACAGAAGATTTGGCCGCAGGACCCGAGTCGGCCAGTGCCATACAAGCGGGGCCGAGGGTACACTCGGAGGCCTGATGTCGTCATCGTTAATGACCCCACAAAACCTCCGACTCAGGACAATATCAAGCAGGTGGTAGAGATGAAGTTTCCAGGTGACCCATACGGACCAGGACAACGCGAGGCGTATATTCGCATTGCTGGGGATCGGTCAAAAATGGTAGAGCTGGAGCTCGACGATTGTGACTGCAACCAGCGTGAGCCGGAGAAATCGAAGGTTCCAGTTGAAGAACTTGGCCTGGCGGCGGCGCTGCTTAGTCTGCTCTACGTGGTGGTGACGAGACGTCCTCCCCCAGCCGGCGTGCCCGCGTTTTAAGGATAAGATATGACCGAGTTGCCGTTTGACCCGCTCGAACTGATGCGCAATAGCCCTAGTTCGATGAACGTGCCCGGCGGGCTGCTAACCAAAAAGGGCGCGCAACCCTATGTAGGGTGTGTGCCGGCCATTGTGGGGACATTGTTTTTTTCTGGCGCACACCTATCCGAAGTACACGACGCTATCGCAGCGTGCTTCGATTCTTATCAGCTTAAGGTCAAACCGGAGTTCACTTGGCTTTTTCGCGAAGATCCTCCTGAGGGTCCGAGCAAGCAGCTTTTTGCGAAAGCGAAGGGGCTTGATGCAATGCTCGCGGCCATGGACGAGGATGACGGGCTGAGCTTTCACTACACAAGCGGCGAACAGGCGCATGACGCCGGGCCGTGGGAGTTCCAAGTGACTGGTTTACCGGCGTGGCAAGCCAGCATGGGCGACTGGGGCCTATGCGGCTTGCGGTTTGCCGTACCGCTGCTATTCGTCGAGGAACAGCCTTCCACATTTGTAAACCTGTTTGTCGAATTCGCGCGACGCTTGCACGCAGTCCACGGATATGCCGGGTACGGCTTAGTGCTTTCGGCCTTGCGCGACACAGAGAATCAGGCATTCGAGGCGTTCCTGACGTCAAAACTTCGTGGTTTTGACGCAGGAAACTTAATTGCTGGCGCAGCCAATGCACACCAAGGAATCAAGACGGTTGGATGGCTTACAGCGATTAGCCATGGCTACCTTGAAAAAATAGGTCATGAATCGACTTTACGCTCGGAATTACCAATGGACTGGTTCCGGCTACACGATTATGGCGATGGAGTTGTTATCCAAGCCGGCCCATGGCCTGAGCCCGCGCCGGCAGACGCGTCGCTCCCGGCTTTACTGGTACTACCCAATATGCTTTTGCAGAGCATTCGCACTAAAGAAATTGGGCTTCACTACGCATCCGCCAACAGCGAATCGCGGCTGATCGGCTGGGCTGCCACCCAATGGCTTCAGCGTTTCGACGTCCCCGTTGAACAGCTTATGGCGTTTAAAGCGAAACTATTGGACGAGCCGAAGTTGACCGCGCATCGGTAACAGATACATCGATAGCATGCGCCGCAAGCTATGTAGTTCCTGCTTGGGAGAAAATGGACAACTACCCAAGCTTATGTCGATGCACGTTTGTGCGTGTCGAACCGCCTGTCGTGGAGGTTTGCGCGCATGAAGTTTCCACTATAGGGCAGCAGGAAAGGCAAGCTAAGGCGACAACTGGCTGATTTGAAAAATCAAGCCGATTTGTGAAATGGCTTCCAGTGTCAGCCGTATCTAGATGAAACCAAGCGAAAAGCTCGCCGAAGCGAGCCCTCTCACGACACATAAATAAAGTTTCCTAAGTGAAACTCACTCCCACTCGATGATCACTGACCTAGCTAAACTTATGATTTGCTAAGGGTTTTAAACTCCCTCCTCGGTAAGTACCATCCACGATACCATGCCAAAGTCATTGATCTTCGACGCGGCGACACCGCACATCACCTTGATTTCGCTGACCGCGAGTGCCGTTGTCGCGGTTGAGCCTGACGTGCATCGTATTCCGAATGAATGGTACGCCTACTTATTGAGACAAAGTGCTCAGCGCAAAGCCCGCAGCCGTTCATGTCAGCTTTTTCTTGACGGCGTACTCGGAGTCGGAAAAGCTCTTTTGCACGATTGAGAGCGAACCGTAGGGGGCCGTTATTATCTCAGCTCACGCTAGCGCAGGGAACTGGCCCTCGTTGGATTGATAAGCGCATCCCTAGCGAACGGGACACAAGGCAGTGAGCCGAAAACGCTTGACACGTTTTCCGCTGCGGCCGGCAGCGTCCGGTCGGCGCTTGCAAGGCTTCTGAGGCACTCGAGCAGCTCGCAGGCTGCATCGCCGGATATGAATCGAGCAGGCCGATATTGACATTCAAATGGCTGGCCCCAATCACTGATGTTCATGGGACGATTGCTGCTCTGCAGAAGGGTGTGACGGCTAGCGGCCCGCCGACGAGATACATCGATCTGCTTTACCTCTGGCGCTATAAAAGATCGGCGCGCAGAAGCGGTCGGCCTGCCCCGCGTGCTTGCCTCGCTGGACGACTACAAACTGATGTCGGAGCAAGTCCCAAGCCAGGCCCAAACACCTTTAACTTGCAAGATCATGATACTCTGTTGCTTTCGATAATTAACCGTCGCCGTTCGTGAGGTAATCGAGGAAGTGCATGAGTAGTCTAATCCACAAATTGAGTAAGCTGATCGCCGATCGTCAGCACAATCGCATTCTCCGCCTTTCCTTCCCCAACAACGATGGCCCTGCCTGCCAGTTCATGGTCAACGAACTGCGCGCTCGAGAGAGCATTTCGCGCGATTTCGAGTACACGGTCGAGATTCTTTCAGACAACCCATCGATCGCTCTCAAGGATCTCCAGGGCAAGCTAATCAGCGTCGCGCTGGTGCAGCACGGCGGTGCCCTACGCTACTTCACCGGTTACGTCTTCGAGTTTCGGCTCAAGCGCGCGGAAAACGTCGCTTTCTACGAAGCTAAACTGGGACCATGGCTCAAGTACCTGTCACTGCGCAGGGATTGCTATATCTTCCACAACGCGAACGTGTACCAGCAGACGGTTAGCGTGTTCGAAGACTACGTGGGCCACGCGCGGTGGAAGGCCCGCCTGTACGCCGACGACCCGCCCATGACGGACGCGTTCCAGTTCGACGAAAGCGACTACAACTACCTGTCGCGGCGCTGGGAAGCGGCCGGGATGCATTACTACTACGAGCATGACGAGAGCGGTCATACGCTGGTGCTGGACGATGACAGCACGCGCGCCGAGCCGATCGATGGCGATTCGGCGATCTGCTTCCACTTGCACGGCGGAGGGGCGCGCGCACAAGACACGATCGAAGAATGGTCGCCGGTGCGCAGCATCACCGCCAGCAGCATGCAGCTCGGTTCGTTCGACTTCAAGAATCCCCGCCCGCTCCTGGCCGCCATGCCATCGGCCGGCACGCAAGGGGATGTGCTCCCGACCGAAAGCTACGAATACACCGGCGCCTACGGTTTCAAGAACGCACGCGATGGCGAACGCCTGGCCCGCCTGCGCATGGAAGAGATCGAAGCGGGCGGCAAGCGCTTTGAAGCGGCTGGCAACAACACGCGCGTGCAGCCGGGCCGCTGGTTCAGCTTGACGGACCGCTATGGCAACGAGCCGTTCGGCGGTCTCGGCCAGTACAAGCCGGATGTCCATACTTCGGGCGACAAGAACCAGTTCGTCATTCTGGAGGTGGAGCATATCGCCACCAACAACTACCTGCAGGAGCAGGATGAGGCGCCGAAATACGAGAACCGCTTCATCTGCACCCGCAAGCAGGTGCCTTGGCGTCCGGGACGGGGCTTTAACAGCGTCGACACCCGCATCACCGGCCCCCAGACTGCGACCGTCGTGGGGCCGCATGGCCAGGGCAGCATCCACACTGACGAACATGGCCGCATTCGGGTGCAGTTCCACTGGGACCGGGTAGGCAACAACAGCGACGTCAGCTCGGCCTGGATCCGCATGGCCAGCCCGTGGGCTGGCGCCCAGCTCGGCTCGCATGCCATCCACCGGGTGAACTCGGAAGTGATCGTGGCCTGGCTGGACGGATCGCCAGACCGCCCGATCGTCATGGGCGCGGTTCACAACCAGCGGTATTCGCCGCCGTGGATGCTGCCGGCCCAGCAATCGCTGATGGGCTTTCGCACGCGCGAGCTAGGTCCAGACGGCGGAAACCTCGCAGGCGGGCGCAGTAACCACTTAATCCTCGACGATACCCACCAGCGCATCCAGGTGCAGCTCAAGAGCGACCATGAGCACAGCCAGCTGTCGCTTGGCCATATCACGCGGATCGAGGGCAACCCCGGTCGCGTCGACGCGCGCGGCGAAGGTTTCGAACTGGCCACTGGCGCCTGGGGCGTGCTGCGCGCAGGCAAAGGCATGTTCATTTCGACCGAAGCCAGACCGCGCGCTGCGTCGCATATCAAGGACATGGCCGAAACCATTTCGCGCCTGGGCAATGCGCGCGACCTGCACGCCGCCCAGGCCGAGGCGGCCGAAGAGGCGAACGCCCAAGCCAAGCAGCAGCACCAAAGTACCGTGAGCGACGCCATCAGCGCCCAGAACCAGGCCATCAAGGGCGATGCGGGCGGCGAATTCCCCGAGCTGTCGGAACCGTTCATCGTGTTCTCCAGCCCGGCCGGCATCTCGTCCGCCACGTCCGGGTCGACGCACATCGCCAGCAACGAGCACACGGCCATCACCACCGGCAAGAACGTGTCCATTGCCGCCGGCGAAAGCATGTTCGCGAGCATCAAGGAGACCTTCCGCCTCTTCGTGCAGAAGGCGGGCCTGAAGCTCATCGCTGCGGCGGGCGATATCGACATCAAGGCCCTGTCGGACAGCGTCAACATTCTCGCCAAGCTCAACATTACCCACAGCGCCGACCGGATCACGATCAGCGCCCGTGAAGAGGTGCTGATCAACGGCGGCGGCAGCTACGTCAAGTTGACAGCGGCCGGGATCGAACACGGCACCAAGGGCGACCACGTGGTCCACGCCGCCAACAAAAACCTGTCCGGTCCGCGCGGGCTCGACACAGTCAAGCAGGAAGAGTTCGAGAAATCGGAGCCGCGCAAATATAGCCAGCAGATCTTCGTCGACAAGAACCTGTGGGACCTGCCGAACGGCATGCGCGCGGTCAAGTACCAGTTCATCTCCGAATCGACGGGCGTGCTCGGCAGCGGTACGCTGGACGGCTCCGGCAACTCCAAGCCGCTGTTCACAGAAGTCGGCGAAGACACCAAGGTCGTGGTGGACGTCAACGACGGCCAGTGGACCCAGATCGTGACCGATCGCCACGAGGCGATCAGCCTGCCGGACGACAGCGAAATCCTGGTCTTCGATTACGATGAACACGAGGACATCGACGATGACGACGATAACGACGACGGCACCGATGACCCGACCCTGGCCATCGTCCTGGCCCCCCAAAGTACGAAAGAATTGTCATGATTAAGTTTGTCGCGCTCGGCGCCGTCCTGCTGCTCGCCTGCGGCTGCATCCAAGCCGAAGTCCTGGCCCCCGCCGCCAGTTTCCCTCTCGGCGCGAGGGAGCAGCTCATGGACGTCGCCAACGTCGGCATTGCGCGCGACGGCGCTGCCGCCTGCATCGTCGGTAGCGGCGTCAATGACGACGCCGCCGCCGTGCACAGCAGCATTACCCTGGCCGACCTGGAGCAGAAGAAAACCAGCTGGACCAAGAAGATCGCTCCGCCCGACAGCACTGCAAACGTGTACGCGACCGCGTGCGGGTTCCAGGGCAATCACCTGTACGTGCTGGCCAATGCCGACTCGCAGCGCGCCATGGCCAACAGCCAGAGTCTAGTGTATGTGTATAAGTTTGCCCTCAATGGCGAACTACTCAAGCACGCGGCCATTCCGGTCGCCGCCCGCAGCCGCGTCGCGATCGACATACTGGCGCAGGGCGACAAGCTCACCGTGCTCGGCTACGGCAAGGACGAGGACGCGAAGAACGAGTACTACAGCATGTTCATCACCACCTTCGACGAAGCGCTCGCCTTCCAGACCCGGGTGCTGAAGGACGGCGGCTACAGCCAGTATTCCGCAGTGCGCCAGGTCGGCAATCATCTGCACATCGGCGGCGAATTTTTTCCCAGGTCGATATCAAAAGACGACCTGCCGCTCGACTACGCAATCTCAAAAATCAAGCAGGGCGGCGGTTACCTGTGGAGCGCCCGGCCCAAGCACAAGTTCGTGACGGCCTCCGACAACATCGCCACTGCGGTCGGCACGGACGGTGCGGCATTTTCGCTGTCGCAGAACCGGGGCGACACCTCGCTTATCGCCGTGGACGCCAATGGCAATGCCGCACCCGCCAGGACTTACAAAAGCCGCTTTTGCAAGGTGAAGATGTTCACCGGCGACGCCAGAGGCCAGTTGGCGATCCGTGAATCCTGCCCCGGCGCTAAACGCAAGAATACCCTGGTGCGCATCGACCCAGCAGCCGCCACCGAGCAGCCGCTCGACATTCTCGGCGCCGAGCCGGCTTTCGTCACCACCACCCAGACCCATTGGTACGGCGTGGGCGCGAGCGCCGGCAAACTGACGCTGTTCTTCGGAACGATCACGGGTCGATAATGGCGTACACCTACGAAGACAAGATCGCCTTCATCAAGAAGCTGTACTGCGCCGCCCGCGTGGTGTCGGCAGAAACCGGCATGTCCTGGGAGCTGATCCTGGCCCAGGCCGCGCTCGAGTGCGGCTGGGGCGAGAAGGTGTTGGCGGGCACGAACAACGTGTTCAACATCAAGGCCGACAGCAGCTGGCAGGGCGAGAAGCGCGTGTTCCGCGTCCACGAGGAAGACAGCCATGGCCGCATCTACTACGAGAACGCGCCGTTCCGGGTCTACGCGAACTTCGAGGAAAGCCTGCGCGACCGTACTGAATTTCTGAGAAAGAATCCGCGCTACGCCAAGGCCGGCTTGTTCGACGAGGGCGTCAAGGGCACCCTGAGCGGCGAAGCGGCCGCCCTGCTCAAGGCCGGCTACGCGACTGACAAGCGGTACGTCACGAAGCTCGAAGAGATATTCGGCGGGCGCACCATGCAGCGCTCGATCAAGGCGGCCCAAAAGGAAGGCTGCAAGGGTTGCCTGCCCGTGGTCGAAGTGACGCTCAAGACCGGGGCCAATCTCGAAATGGCCAACGCCAAGGTACTCGTCGTCCAGAACAAGAAAACGGCCGAAGTGACCACCGGACCATCCGGCACCTTTGTCGTCCGGGCTCCGCCCAACAGCGGCGACATCATCCTCAAGCTGTTCGACGAGATTAAGAAGGCCTGGATCGACCTCGAGCCGATCAAGATGCCCGAATTGGCCAAGTCGATCGCGGCGACGATCATCGCGCCGACGTTTGTCGTCGCTACCAGCACCAGGCAACACGAGAAGAAGCCCACCCCGGCAGGCGCCAAGCCGGGCCCCAAGCCAGCACCGCCGTCCCCTGCACCGGCGTCGGCCAACTTCACGCTGTACCCCATCAAGAAAGGCGATAGCTTGTCGTCGATCGGCGACGCCCACGGGGTCAGCTACCATGCGATCGCGGCGATGAACAATATCAAATCGCCCTATCACATCAGGCCCGACCAGGTTCTCAAGATTCCGAAGAAGACGGCTGCGAAGACCGAGGCGCCAAGACGGGAGCCGGCAGCCGCCGCGCCAGCCACGACAACTGGCCATGCTGCACCGCAGCGACAGGCCGCAGCCGCTGCGCCGCCACCTGCCGCTCCGCCGGCCGAAGAGGCACCGGCGCTGATCCGCAGCGCGCCGGTACTGCCGACGCCAGCGCCTTCGCTTGATACAATTTATTTCAGAAATCAATCGGGCCACCCCAAAACCGAGGCGATGCTGGCGCTGCGCGCGCCGTGGATCAAATTTGCCGAGGAAGAGTTCCAGAAGGGCGTGAAACGGCGTGCGGGACGCGCCCACGATCCGCGCATCCTGGATTACCTGAGCGCGACCAACCTGAGCGGCGCCGACAAGGGACGCGACGAGACGCCATACTGTGCGGCGTTCTGCAACTGGACCCTGATTAAGGGCGGCTACCGCGGCATCGCCGGGGCGCGGGCGCTCGATTACGCCCGCTGGGGAAGATCGACCCAGGACAACAAGCCGGCGCTTGGCGCGGTGGCCGTGATCCGGTTTCCGGGCACCACGACGCATCACGTGACATTTGTCGCCGGAATGAACAACGGCGGCGTGTCGCTGGCCACGCTGGGCGGCAACCAGGGCAACGCCAACGCGGTGACCCACAGTACCGTACCGAAGACCTGGGTAATCGCCTACCGCTATCCGGCCGATTATCCGCACTACGACGAAGACTACGTGCTGCACCATGTGCAGTCCAGTTCAGGCCCGGTGACCGCTGCCGGCACCCGTTAGCAATCGAGACAAGAGAGATTATTTTGACGAAATTCCTGCCCATCTCCCTGTCCATGCTGCTCGCAGCCTGCGACGCCAGCATGGCGTCCGCTGCGCCGCTGCAGTTTGTCAAACAGCGTGCCGGCATTAGCCACACGCTGCTGGTCGACAATCTGAAAAAGGATGCCAAGGGTGTGCCCTCGTTCGATTTCACCTACACCCAGCAAAGCGGCGGCTGCAAGTACGTCCTGTCGGGCAAGGCGGTGGCGGGTCATGAGGAAGTCGACGGCAAGCTCGAGCTGGAAATCTACAATCCGCAGGGCCCGGGCGGCGAGCAGGCCCCGGCCATCATGACGTTCTACGCTGGCGAAGACAATTTCACGCTGCCGGTCAAGGACGTGCTCAAGCCGCACTCGGTCACTTACCTGAAGCTGCTCGACGCCACCGCGCGCGCCAAGAGCTGCGACAAAAAGGCCGACCGGATCGAGATCGTATTCACCAAGACCACACGCTGAAGCTGGCAGCATGAAGATCGTCGGATGGATCAGGGTGGACGACAAAGCGTCGTGCGGCGGCGTGGTGGCCGAGGGCTCCACGACGGAAAAGAGCCACGGCAAGGGCTACGCCTTCCAGGGCGCGGCCATGAACTGCCCGAGCGGCTGCACCATCGCCGACGCCTACCCGCATGCGCGGCTCGAGAATGGCAAGCAGCGCGTCACGCATGGGCAGTGCACCAGCGGCGGCTGCTCCCTTATTTCCACGCTGAACAATATCGATGGCATCGGCAATGCCAGCGGCGCCGTCGTGGCCGATGCCTTCGCGCAGGATGCCCAAGGCAAGCTGCTCAGCATCTTCCTGCCGCGCTCGCCCGCGCTGTGCGAATATGACCAGCACATCGTGTTCACCGACGAACACGGCGCCCCGCTGGACGATGTGCATTACCAGCTATTCGATGCGCGCGGTGCGCTTATCAGCGGGATCACCGGCAAAGATGGGCGCACCGAGATCATGGGCGGCGATCGCGATGAGACGCTGTCATTTATGATTGGACGGACGGAAACGGCATGACCGAGACCCAGGCCCAGGCCGTTCCGGCGGCTGCCTTTAAAATCCCTCTGACGCCCAAGGCCGACAAGCATGGTGTCAAGATCAAGCTGCGCGTGTTCTGGAAGACCACCAAGCTGTGGACACCAGCGCTGATCGAAGACTTCCAGCGCCAGGTACTGCCGATTGCGCAGCGCCTACGCGTCGAACAATACTGGAACAAGGACGGTGAAATCCGCGGCAACAAGTTCACCTGCGAGGACTTCGCCTTGCGCGTGCTGTGCGAGTACGCCAGCGCGCAGGGCCTGCCGGTCAAACTGACGACCGGGGTGCGCACCTACCGCAACATCGAGGTGTACAACGCGACCGAGCATGCCGCGTACGGCGCTCACATGTACGGCTTCGCGCACATGGTTATGCGCACGTACGGCGCGCCGGACATGCAGCGCCTCGGCGCCAACACGCTGGCCGTCGCCACGCCCGAAGAACTACTGCCGGGCGATATCCTTGCGCTGGTCCACGATGCCAAGGGCCGCGCCACGGGCGGACGGGCACACCACATCCAAGTGGTGGTGCACGGCGGCACGTCGCGCATCGCCATCTTCCAGGGCAATTCGGACTCGACAATCCACCGGCCAATCACTTGGGTCAACCGCCTGTTGGGACGCGATGGCGCCGATCCCTCGCAGGATGCGTATGCGGGCATGCCGCTCGAAAACGGGGTGTACACCAAGAATGGCAAGACCGGCTGGGATTACCTGAACCACACCACCAAGAGCGGCAGCAAGGATTTCCTGAAGATGTTCGACATGGTGCGATGGAATTTTATGGAGTTCAATAAATGAACCTGACGCCATTCGAGGGCTTTCTGGCAGCGCTGGCGGACAGTGAATTTTCAGCCCTGTTCTATATCGCCGCCGTCTTCCAGCTTGGCGTGCTGGCGCTCGGATTCGTGCCGCGCGTACGCGCAAGCAAGGCATATGCCGCCGCAGAGGCGTTATCCCACGTACTGTTGACGGCGTTTCTGGCGGCCGGATTCTACTTCGCCACGCGGTCGGTGGCGTGATCCGGCAGCAGAGCACCTCCCACGCAATGTATGGTTCCTGGAATGAGATATTTTGAGGGCGAAGACAAAGTCCAGCCTGTCAGGCGGATATGCAGGCTGCCGCACGGCAGCAGCAACTCCAGGGAGCAACCTCCGATACAGAAGCAGAAGTAAATCTGTTGCTCCGATACTTAAACCAGCTCAAGGCGACCTTCGTCCGGTCGCGTACGCTTATAAAAAAGCTCGCCGAAGCGAGCTTTTTTAAACCCCAAACGAGGATTTTCCCCTAGGAAACCTCACTCCCACTCAATAGTTGCCGGCGGTTTCCCCGAAATGTCATACACCACGCGGTTAATCCCGCGCACTTCATTGATGATCCGGTTCGATACCTTGCCCAACAGCGCATGCGGCAAATGCGCCCACTGCGCCGTCATGAAGTCGAGCGTCTGCACCGCGCGCAGCGCCACCACGTATTCGTAGGTGCGGCCATCGCCCATCACACCGACCGACTTCACCGGCAGGAACACGGCAAAGGCCTGGCTGGTCGCTTCGTACCAGTTCAGCGGCGCCTTGCCGGCGTCGATGCCCGGCACATGCGGCACCTCGAACGGGGTATTGCGCAGCTCTTCGATGAAGATCGCATCGGCTTCGCGCAGCAGGTCGGCGAACTCTTTTTTGACTTCGCCCAGGATACGCACGCCCAGGCCCGGGCCCGGGAACGGATGACGGTAAACCATGTCATGCGGCAGACCGAGCGCCACGCCGAGTTTGCGCACTTCATCCTTGAACAGTTCGCGCAGTGGCTCGAGCAGTTTCAGGTTTAGCGTTTCGGGCAGGCCGCCCACGTTGTGGTGGCTCTTGATGGTCTGGCCTTTCTTACCCTTGCCGGCCGATTCGATCACGTCCGGATAGATGGTGCCCTGCGCCAGCCACTTTGCATTGCTCAGCTTGCCCGCTTCGACCTGGAACACTTCCACGAATTCGCGGCCGATGATCTTGCGCTTCTGCTCCGGGTCGTTGACGCCGGCCAGATGGCCCATGAACTGGTCTTCGGCATCGATGCGCAGCACTTTCACGCCCAGGTTTTTCGAGAACATATTCATGACCATGGCGCCCTCGTCCTTGCGCAGCAAGCCATGGTCGACGAACACGCAGGTCAATTGGTCGCCGATGGCGCGGTGGATCAGCGCCGCAGCGACGCTCGAATCGACGCCGCCCGACAGGCCGAGGATGACTTCGTCGGTGCCGACCTGTTCGCGGATCTTTTCGACGGCTTCGCCGATGTAGTCGGGCATGTTCCAGTCCGACTTGCAGCCGCAGATCTCGTGCACGAAGCGGCCGATGATGGCTTCGCCCTGGCTGGTGTGGGTCACTTCCGGGTGGAACTGCAGCGCGTAGAAGCGGCGCTCTTCGTCGGCCATGGCGGCGATCGGGCAGCTGTCGGTCGAACCCATCAGCTTGAAGCCTTCCGGCATGTCGAGCACCTTGTCGCCGTGGCTCATCCAGACGCGCAGCATGCCGTGGCCTTCGGTGGTGACGAAGTCGTTAATGCCGTTGAGCAGCGCCGTATGGCCGCGCGCACGCACTTCAGCGTAGCCGAATTCGCGCTTCAGGCCGTTCTCGACCTTGCCGCCCAACTGGGCCGCCATGGTTTGCATGCCGTAGCAGATGCCCAGCACCGGCACGCCGGCTTCGAACACGGCTTGCGGGGCGCGCGGCGAATCGCCTTCGAGCGTCGAATTGTGGCTGCCCGACAGGATGATGCCCGAGGCGCCGTATTCGCGGACGAACTCGTCGCTGACGTCGTAGGGGAAGACTTCGGAGAACACGCCGGCGTCGCGCACGCGGCGCGCGATCAGTTGGGTGACCTGGGAGCCGAAATCGAGGATGAGGATTTTGGAATGCATGGATGCGTCAATGTTGGGGAAATTCGGGTGTGGGTGGCGGAATCGACCACGCGCACCGCCAACACGATGCCGGCGTCACGCGTGGCCGGGAAACCCGTCCACCCTACGAAAACGGCGCACACAGGCGCCGTTCAAAAGAGCTTATTCCGAACGGTAGTTCGGCGCTTCCTTGGTGATCTGCACATCGTGCACGTGCGATTCGCGCATGCCCGCCGAGGTGATCTCGACGAACTCCGCTTTTTCGCGCAGCTCTTCGATCGTGGCGCAGCCGCAGTAGCCCATCGACTGGCGCACGCCGCCGATCAGCTGGAAGATGATCGCCAGCACGCTGCCTTTATAAGCAACGCGGCCTTCGATACCTTCCGGTACGAACTTGTCGGCCTTGGCGGATGCTTCCTGGAAGTAGCGGTCGGCCGAACCGTCGGCCATCGCGCCCAGGCTGCCCATGCCGCGGTACGACTTGTAGCTGCGGCCCTGGTACAGGATCACTTCGCCCGGCGCTTCTTCGGTGCCGGCGAACATGCTGCCCATCATGACGGTGTGCGCACCGGCTGCCAGCGCTTTCGAGATGTCGCCCGAGAAGCGGATGCCGCCGTCGGCGATGCACGGCACGCCGGTGCCTTCCAGCGCTTGCGCCACGTTCGAGATCGCGGTGATCTGCGGCACGCCGACGCCGGCGACGATACGGGTGGTGCAGATCGAGCCTGGGCCGATGCCGACTTTCACTGCATCGGCGCCAGCCTCGACCAGCGCGCGCGCTGCCGAAGCGGTGGCGATGTTGCCTGCGATGACGTCGACGTGCGGGAAGCGTTCCTTGATCCATTTCACGCGATCGAGAATGCCTTGCGAGTGGCCGTGGGCGGTGTCGACCACCAGCACGTCGACGCCGGCCGCAACCAGCAGCTCGATGCGCTCTTCGTCGCGCGGGCCGACGCCAGTGGCGGCGCCAACCAGCAATTTACCTTGCGAATCTTTCGATGCCAGCGGGTGCTCGTGCGACTTCTGGATGTCTTTTACGGTGATCAGGCCGCGCAGTTCGAAGTTGTCGTCGACCACCAGCACGCGCTCGAGGCGGTGCTTGTTCATCAGGCGCTTGGCTTCGGCGGTGTCGGCGTCGTCCTTGACGGTCACCAGCTTCTCGCGCGGCGTCATCTTGGCGCGCGCTTCGGCGTCCAGGTCTTCCTCGAAACGCAGGTCACGGTTGGTGATGATGCCGACCACCTGGCTGCCCTCGACCACCGGGAAGCCGCTGATGCCGTGCTGTTGCGACAGCGCCAGCACTTCACGGATCTTCATGGTCGGCGGGATCGTGATCGGATCACGCAGCACGCCAGCCTCGAAACGCTTGACCCGCGCCACTTCGCGCGCCTGGTCGGCCGCGCGCAGATTCTTGTGGATGATGCCGATACCACCCTCTTGCGCCATGGCGATGGCCAGGTTCGCTTCGGTCACGGTGTCCATTGCCGCCGACAGCAGCGGGATGTTGAGCGTGATGTTGCGGGTCAGCTTGGTGCGCAGGGAGGTTTGGGCCGGAAGAACGTTGGAGTAGGCCGGGACGAGCAGCACGTCATCGAAGGTGAGTGCTTTTTGGAGGAGACGCATAGTATTTCCTATAGGCGCAAAAGCGAATTATACAGAAAGTCCAGTTTTCCGTCGCCGGCTTGACCGAAATATGTTTGGCGCCCTGCGGTTTACGGTTGACTTCGCCTCGCAGGCATGGCGAAATCTGGCGCTTGAAACCGGGATCATGACCATGCCATCGCTTCGCTTGCGCCTCGCCGCTACTACCCTCTTCTTGCTGATCGGCGCCGCCGCCCAGGCCCAGTACGTCTGGATCGAGCCAAACGGCACGCGCCAGTATTCGGACCGCCCGCCACCGCCCGGCACGCCCGCCAACCGCATCCTGAAGGCGCCCGGTCGCACCCTTCTCCCATCCACGCCGGACGCGCAGACCGGACTGCAAGCGAAGCCGGCTGAGTCCGCGCCGACACTGGCCGAACGCGACGCCGCCTACCGCGAGCGCACCAAGGCACGCGTCGAGCAGGAGCAAAAGAGGGAAGAAAATATGCAGCGAGAACGCGCCACGGCCGAGCGCTGCGCCTCCGCGCGCGAGCTGCAGGCGCAACTGGCATCAGGCACGCGCATCGCGCAGTACGACTCGGCCGGCGAACGCCGCTATATGTCGGATGCGGAACGGGCCGAGCGTACAGCCCGCGTCAACCGCGCGCTACAGGACTGCCGCTGAGGACGAGCCCGCTTCTTTCTTGGCCGCGCGCTTGCGGCGCGACTCTTTTGGATCGGCCACCAGCGGCCGGTATATCTCGATGCGGTCGCGCGCGCGCAGCACGGTGTCGAGCGTCTTTTTCTTGGCGTAGATGCCGACCGGCTGGGTGCTCAGGTTAATGTCGGGAAAAGCCGCCAGCACGCCGCTCTGCTCGATCGCAGCGCCGATCGTAGTGCCGGCCTCGACTTCGAGCGCATACAGCCACTCCTGGCGCGCGGTGGCGTAGCAGACCACGACATCAAAACGTTCAACCAAGAGTTCAGCCATACACCGCCTCGGCCCGCTTGCAAAACGAATCGACCATGCTGTTGGCGATCATGCCGAACACCGGTCCCACGATCTGGGCCAGGATGATGCTGGAAAATTCGTACTGCAGATCGAAGTCGATCTTGCACGCGTCTTCGCGCAGGGCCTTGAAAGTCCAGACCCCTTCCATCATCTTGAACGGACCATCGACCAGATGCATCTTCATCTGGGTCGGACGCTGGTTGTGGTTCGAGGTGGTGAAGCTCTGTTTCACGCCGTGGAAATTGATTTGTAGCGAGGCGACCAGCTTGTCATCGGTGCGTTCCACCACGTTGACACCGCCGCACCAGGGCAGGAACTTTGGATAATCTTCGACCTTCGCCACCAGATCGAACATCTGTTCTGCGCTATAGCCGAGGAAAACTGATTTGTGCACTACTGCCATTGTTCAACCGTTTGTTATGATGTTGGTCAAGTTGCATGTCGCGCCATGTTGGCGCGACAGCCGTAGTTTAACCGACACGCGAATTTTCGCCTTTTCATGAGTATCGCTGACAATAAAAAAGCATTTTTTGACTACTTCATCGAGGACCGGTACGAAGCGGGCCTGGTGCTGGAGGGTTGGGAAGTCAAAGCCATCCGCGAGAGCCGGGTGCAGATCAAGGAAGCGTACGTACTCGTTCGCAATAACGAGTTGTACCTGTTCGGCGCGCACGTAAGCGCGCTCACCACCACCTCCACCTTCAGCCACCCGGAAGCGCTGCGCTCGCGCAAGTTGCTGCTGCACCGCGCCGAGATCGACAAGCTGATCGGCAAGGTGGAGCGTTCCGGCTATACGCTGGTGCCGCTCAACCTGCACATGAAGAAGGGCCGCGTGAAATGCGAGATCGGCCTGGCCAAGGGCAAGAAGCAGCACGACAAGCGCTCGACCGAGAAAGACCGCGACGCCAAGCGTGAAGTCGAAGCGGCGATGAAGACCAACCGCCGCTGATCAGGCGTCGATGGCGGCCGACGCTGCCATCGTTTTATCGTCTGCCTGAGCACTTGCCGACAGGTCCAACAGCCGGGCGCCGCTGGCCGCAGTCAGTTCCCGGTCATGGGTCGAGAACAGCACCAGGCGCGTCTGCCGTTCTGTCAGGATGGATTCGATCAGGAACGCCCTGGCGCGGGCATCGATGCCATTGGTCGGCTCATCCATCAACACCACCCGCGCGGCGCCCATCAGCGCGCTTGCCAGCATGAATTTCTTGCGCGTGCCGAGCGACATGTCGCCAAAGCGCGCGCCCAGGAATACGTCGATACCCAGGCCTTCCAGCAACGCCGGCTGCGGCCCGGCGCAGCCGCGCAGCGCCTGCGCCATGCGCAAGAATTCGTCGCCGGTCATGAAGTCATAGGCCACCGATTCGTCCGGCGCCCAGGCCAGCGCCGCCCGCGCGGCATTGCCGGCGCGCTGCAGATCGTGGCCATTGATCGCGATGCGCCCTTCCTGCGGCGCGACACTCCCGCACAGCAGCGACAACAGGGTCGACTTGCCGGCGCCATTGGCCCCGACCAGCGCCACCGCGCCTGCACCAAAGGCGAACGACAGCCGCGAAAACAGGACGTGGGCGCCGAAGCGCATGCTGAGCTTGTCGGCCTGAAGCAGAACGGTCATGGGAGCGGCTCACTCATGGATCAACAGGATCGCGGCGACGGTCAGCGCCACCTTGCACGGCGTGCCATGGCGATGGCGCTGCAGGATCGGCAAGCCCAGCAGCGGCAACAGCAGCAGCGACTGGGCGGCAATGCGCGTCGCCAACGCCACCAGTGCCGGGGCGTCGGCCAGCAACGGGCGCGCACCCAGCGCCACCGCGCCGAACACGATCACGCCGATGCCGAGGGCCAGGAGATGCTCGGCCACCAAGACCTTGGTTTCGCCCCGCGGCAGACTGAGCAGATAGGATTGTAGCGGCTGGCGCGCCGACCAGAACGCGTAGTACAGGCCGGACATTGCATAGGCCGACAGGCAGCCGGCCACGGCCAGGAAGCCCGCCGCCTCGTCGCGCTTGCCGAGCACACTGATCATGTACAGCGCCGCTGCATGCAGCGCCAGCGCGACGCCGATGCGCGGCAGCACCACATGCAGATGCCGGCGCAGCAGCGCCTGCCACTGCAGCGTCAGCAGGAACAGCCAGCCCGGCCCGCGCAGCACGCCGGATGCATTCGCCGCATGGCGGCCGGCCGCCGGCGCTGCGACGGGCAGCATCAGGTCGAGCATCAGCAGCGCGGCTGCGCCCAGCTGCGCCACCGCACCCGCTCTGGGTCCGGCGGCGCCGGCAAACACCAGCACGATCAACGCCATCGCCTGGCGCAGCAGGCTGGCGCGCCCGATGCCGAAACACACGCCGCGCGCCAGCGCCACCGTCATCAAGGCCAGCAGGATCAAGGCAGCCCAGTCGGCAAGCTCGCCAAGCTGCCAGGCCGCGATCCCGAACGGAATCGCAAACGGCGCCAGCGATGCCAGTAACAGCGCCATGTCGAGCATCGGCGCCAGGCGCCGCCCGTGCAGGCTGATGCGCACGAACCCCGTGTGTGCCGCGCCGCGCACGAAGTCGCGATGCACACGCGCCCACAGCGCGACCACCAGGAGATAAGCGCAGGCAACCACCGCATTCGACTGCCAGCCGGACGCTGGACCGGCAAAATGCAGCAGCGGCGCCGCCAGCAGCGTCGGCCGCTCGACCAGCACCAGTCCGAACAGGGCAAGCACGACCCCGAGCGCTTGCGCATAGCGTTCGTACAGCGCGCGTGAGCGGGTAGAAAAATAACGATGGCGAAGGCGAAACAGCTGCAGGAACAAAGGTAGCAGTCTCGCGCTCGCCATATCCCGGCCTCAGCGCGCCACGGCAGCCGGCTTGCCGGCGCTGAGTACGCTCAGGCGCCAGGCGATGAAACTCAGCGTCAATCCGGCCGCCACGCCCAGCGCCAGTTTCAGCGCGCTGCCGAACAGCAGCGGCGCCACCAGCCCCGACACCAGCGCGAACGACATCATCTGGATGAAGCCGACCATCGACGCCGCCAGGCCGCGGTTGTTCGGGAACAGTCCCATCGCGGTCAGCTGGATCGCCGGCATCGCCACCGCCAGGCCGAAGGTATAGATGAACAGCGGCAGCGTGGCCCACGGCACCGCGGCCGCAAACAGCAGGTTGTAGCCGACATTGATCGCCGCAGCCAGCGCCATCACGGCAAAGCCGGTCTTCATCATGCGCAGCGGCGTGCTGCTGTGGGCGCGCTTGCCGCCCCAGGCCGAACCGACCACCATGCCGCCGATCAGCGGGATGAACATCCAGGCAAACGCGGTTTCAGGCAAACCGAGGATCTCCATCACGAAGTTCGAGGCCGACCCGATGTACAGCGACAGCCCGCTGAAGGCCAGGCCGACCGACAGCGCCAGCAGCACGAACTGGGGATGACGCAGCACCAGCAGGTAGTTGCGGCCGATGGTGCCCGGGTGGAAGGCCTGGCGTTTCTCGCGCGGCAGGCTTTCATCGAGCAGCTTGAAGCACAGCGCGATCATGGCCGCACCAAACATGGCCAGGAACACGAAGGTCGAGCGCCAGCCGAAGCTGACGTGCAGCCAGCCGCCCAGGATCGGCGCGATCGCCGGCGCCAGGCCGAACACCATCATGATGTGCGACAGCATGCGCTGCGCCTGCGCGCCCGAGAAACGGTCCTGCACGATGGCCTGGCCGATCACCGAGCCGGCGCCGGCCGACAGGCCCTGCAGCGCGCGAAACACCAGCAGCCAGCCGAAGGTCGGGGCCCAGGCCGCGCCGATCGAGGCCAGCGTATAGACCGTGAGCGCCACCAGGATCACGGGACGGCGCCCGAAGGTGTCGGACAGGGTGCCGTAGAACAGCATCATGAAGGCGAAGCAGAACAGGAACACACTCAGCGTCTGCTGCACCGCCACCGGGCCGACGCCATATTCCTGGCCGATGGCCGGCATCGACGGCAGGTAGGTGTCGATCGCCAGGGCCCCGATCATGCCCAGGCAGGCGAGGAGGACTGTGAGAATTCTTTGCATGGAACAGCGCTTTCGAGGTCAGGCCCGGCGCTCGCACGATGCGCGCCGGGGGGACGGGATTGTACGCCATTCCGGTTTTTGCTTCACAGCCCGCCTGTTATCTGCCCTCGCCTTCTACGGCGTCGAGCGCCATGCCGAAGCGCTCCAGGCGCGGCATCCAGTTGCCCTGGTAATCGGCCGACACCAGCACCCGCACCGCGCGTCCGATCAGTTTGTCGCGCGGCACCAGGCCGATATAGCGCGAGTCGCGGCTGTCGTCACGATTATCGCCGAGCATCAGATAGCGGTCGGCGGGAATATGCAGCGGGCCAAAGTCGCGCAATGCCGGCGCCCCAGGCAGAACCTGCACCCGCTGCTCGGTTCCCGCGATGTGTTCTGAGAGGCGCAGCGCCCCCATCTCCTGGCCGCCGGCGCGCTCGCGCACCGCTTCGATGTCGGTGTAGGTCGCTTCGACGCCGTTGATCGTCAAGCGCTCGCCATGCATCTCGACCACGTCGCCCGGCACCGCCAGGATGCGCTTGATCAGGCGCGCGCCGTCGGCCGGCGAGGTGAAGGTGACCACGTCGCCCCGCTCCGGCTCGCCAAGGCGCGCCACGCTGATGTCGAGCAGTGGTATCTTCAGGTCGAACGCCATCCGGTTGACGAACACCACGTCGCCTTCCAGCAGGTTGGGCCGCATCGAGCCGCTCGGGATCGGGTTCCAGTCGGCCACCGCAGTACGGAATACGCCGAACAGCAGCAGGAAGGCGATGAAGCCCTTGTTGGCGCGCCAAAAATTTTTCACGGGTGGCTCCTGGCAGGAATGGATGGGTTGATCGGACCAGCAACCGTTATACGCGCGAGCGCTGGCCGGATGCTTAAAAGTTAATTAGGAGCTCGACGCGCGCACTGTTGTCGCTGTAACCACGCTGTCATATTCGCCAACTACACTTTCTGCGCACAGACTACGACGCAGACCCATGGACATGAAAAACAAGGCCACCGAGGCTGACCTGAAGCTGCTCCCTGACGGAGTCGCCTATCTGAACCGCGAATTGTCGCTGCTCGAATTCAACCGCCGCGTGCTGGCCCAGGCGGAAGACCCCGGCATTCCCCTGCTCGAACGGCTGCGCTTTCTGTGCATCGTGGCCAGCAACCTGGACGAATTCTTCGAAGTGCGGGTGGCCAGCCTGCTGGCCCAATACCAGATCGACCGCAGCGAAGGCCTGCCCGACGGCTTGACCGCCGACCTGGAACGCGCCAGCGCCGAATGCCGCCACCTGATCGCGCGCCAGTACAGCCTGTACAACAACGAAATCATCCCGAACCTGTCCGAGCACGGCATCCACCTGCTGCACCGGAGCGAACGCAACGCCGCCCAGCGCGCCTGGGTCAAGCAGTACTTCGATCGCGAAGTGCGCCCGCTCTTGACGCCCATCGGGCTCGACCCGGCGCACCCGTTCCCGCGCGTGATCAACAAGAGCCTGAACTTTATCGTCGAGCTTAGCGGCAAGGACGCCTTCGGGCGCGGTTCGGCGATCGCCATCATGAAGGCGCCGCGCGTGCTGCCGCGCGTGATCCGCCTGCCGGACGAACTGTCGGACAAAAAAGGCGCTTCGTACTGCCTGCTGTCGTCGGTGATCCAGGCCCACATGGCCGACCTGTTCACCGGGCGCGAAGTGGTGTCGTATTCGCAGTTCCGCGTGACCCGCAACAGCGACTTGTGGGTCGACGAAGAAGAAGTCAAGAATCTGCGCCAGGCGCTGCAGAGCGAACTGCATAGCCGCCAATACGGCTTCGCGGTGCGCCTCGAAGTCGGCCGCGCCTGCCCCGCCCATCTGTCCGATTTTTTACTCAACCAGTTCGACATCGACCGCAGCCGCCTGTTCCAGGTCGACGGCCCGGTCAACCTCGGGCGCCTGCTCGAAATCGCCAACAGCCACGACAGCGTCGAACTCAAGTTCGCGCCGTATGCGGCCAACTATCCCGGCAAGCTGTCCGGCCCCGATTTGTTCGCCACGCTGCGCAAGGGCGACGCGCTGCTGCACCACCCGTTCGAATCGTTCCAGCCGGTGATCAACTTCATCCAGTGCGCTGCGGCCGACCCGAGCGTGGTGGCGATCAAGCAGACCATCTACCGTGCCGGCAGCAATTCGGAACTGGTCGAAGCCTTGATCAGCGCCGCCCGGCGCGGCAAGGAAGTCACCGTCATCGTCGAACTGATGGCGCGCTTCGACGAAGAAGCCAATATCAACTGGGCCGAGAAGCTCGAACAGGCCGGCGCCCAGGTGGTGTATGGCGTGGTGGGCCTGAAAACCCATGCCAAGATGGCGCTGGTGCTGCGCCGCGAACCGGCCGGTCTGCGCCGCTACGCCCACCTCGGCACCGGCAACTACAACCCGACCACGGCCAGGTTCTATACCGACTTCGGCCTGCTCACGGCCGACCCGGACCTGACGAGCGACGTCAACGAAGTATTCCTGCACCTGACCAGCATGACCCGGCCCAAGCAGCTGTCGAGCATCTGGCTGGCGCCGTTCTCGCTGCACAAGGAGATCGTGCGCGCGATCCGCAACGAGGCCGAGCTGGCGCGCGCCGGCAAACCGGGTCGCATCATCGGCAAGATGAATTCACTGACCGACGAATCGGTGATCAAGGCGCTGTACGACGCCTCCAACGCCGGCGTCAAGATCGACCTGATCATCCGTGGCGCCTGTTCGCTGCGCCCCGGCGTGGACGGCATGTCGGAGAACATCAAGGTGCGCTCGATCGTCGGGCGCTTCCTGGAGCACACGCGCATCTACTACTTCCGCAACGACCTGAAACACGATGTGTTCCTCAGCAGCGCCGACTGGATGAACCGCAACCTGTTCCGCCGGGTGGAAGTGGCGTTTCCGGTGCGCGCGCCGGCACTCAAGCGCCGCGTGATGCGCGAAGGGCTGCATCCGTATTTGAAGGACAACGTCGACGCCTGGGAGTTGTCGAGCGATGGCCGCTATCGCCGCCGCAAGGCACGCGGCAAGGGGGCCGACTACAGCGCGCAACAGGTGCTGATGGAGATGCTGGGCGCGACAGCCACGGCCAACGCCAATGACAAGGAGGACGAACATGGAACTGATCCTGTGGCGCCACGCTGAAGCCGAGCCGCATGACCCGGAGCGCGACCTCGAACGCGCCCTGACCCAAAAAGGCCTGCGCCACGCCGCGCGCATGGGCGCCTGGCTGGAACGCAAGCTGCCGGCCGACTGCCGGGTGCTGGTCAGCCCGGCCACGCGCTGCATCCAGACGGTGGAAGCGCTGGGGCGACGCTATCAGGTGGAAGGCGCGCTGGCGCCCGATTCGAGCGCGCAAGCGATCCTCGAGACGGTCGGCTGGCCGAATCACCGCCAGCCGGTGCTGATTGTCGGGCACCAGCCTTTGCTGGGCGAAGTGGCGTCGCTGGTGCTGTGCGGCGCCAAACAGGATTGGCGCATCCGCAAGGCCGCCGTGTTCTGGATCGAGCACAAGGAAAGCGACGGGGTGCCGTATATCCGCCTGGTCGCCGGGCCGGACGTCATCGGAAAACTGCGCTAGGGTTGGCGGCTCTGCCGCCGACGCGTCGATTGTTATCGGCCCCAGCGTCGCGCCGGATAATTTCATCGTAAACGACCAACGCGTCGGCGGCTTAGCCGCCAACCCTGCGTGTCTTTACCGCACCTGAAACCCGACCCCGACCTCTTCCCAGAAACACGCTTCCTTTTCGAACCAAGGCGCCAGCGTCGGATGTTTGGCCAGCAGCTCGCGCGGCAGATCGATTTCAATGCGCCCTTTCATGCGCAGACGCAGGCCATCGAGGTCGTTGTCGGCGCGCGCATGCATCAACACCACGGCAAGGCGCAGCGCCAGCAGCGCGCGCGCCAGGTCCGGCTCCGCCAGCGCTTCGCGGATCTTGCGCAGATTGCCCTTCTGCCCCAGGACAAACGTGGCCAGCATGCGCTGCTCGCGCGTGGTGAAGCCGCCCAGGTCCGCATGCTCGACGATATACGCACCGTGCTTGTGGGCGCCGCTCATCGAGATCGCCAGGCCGATCTCATGCAGCATCGCGCTCCAGGCCAGGTAGTGGTGGTGGTTGTCCGACTGCGGTTGCAGGCGTTCGTAGATCAGGGTCGCGATGCCGGCGGTGCGCAGCGCGCGCTGGGTGTCGACGCGGAAGCGGCCCATGCAGGTGCGGATGGCGGCGTCGCGGCGGTCGCGCCGGTTGGCGCGCAGTTCCAGGTCCGACAGCACGCCCAGGCGCAGGCCTGCGTTGATCGCCTGCAGCCGCTCGACCTGGAGCTCATGCATCGCCCCGATCAAGACCGTCAGCCCGCCCACCATCACCGCCACGCGCTCGCGTTTCACGCCCGGCAGCAGGAAGGCGTCGACGTGGCCCACATCAAACAGGATGTCGCGCAGCGCGTGCAGGCTGGCCTGCGACACCGTGCCGTCGCCGATCCCGTTGCGCAAGATGACTTCGGAGATCGCGCGCATGGTGCCGGACGAGCCGTAGGCCGCGTCCCAGCCCTGCGCGCGATACAGCGAACCGGCATCCTCGAAACGGGCGCGCGCGGCGGTGACGGCGGCGTCGAAGTTGTGCGGCGTGATGCGCCCGTCGGCGAAATAGGCGCGGGTCTGCGGCTGGGTGCCGATGCCGAACGACTCGACCAGGCGGATCTCGGCGCCGGTGCCGGCAATGACTTCGGTCGAGCCGCCGCCGATGTCGATCACCAGGCGCCGCTCGTCCAGACGCTCGATCGCGCGCGCCACGCCCATGTAGATCAGGCGCCCTTCTTCCTCGCCCGAGATGATCTCGATCGGATGCCCGATCGCCGCCTCCAGCTGCGGCAGCAGCACATCGGCGTTTTTCGCCACACGCATGGTGTTGGTGGCCACCACGCGCACGGCGTCAAGCTGGTATTCGTTCAGGATGCGGCGGAAGTCCTGCAGGCAGCCGATGGCGGTGCGCATGGCGGCGTCGCTGAGCATGTTCTCGCTGTCGAGCCCCGCCGCCAGGCGGATCGGGTCGCGCGCGGTGCGCACGATGTGCATGCGGCCACCGGCGGGTTCGCCGATGTGCAGGCGGAAGCTGTTGGACCCGAGGTCGACTGCTGCAAACATGTGGCTCTTTCGCTGTTGGTCAGGCGCGCCGCGTCGGATGCTTCTGGCGGCCGCGTCGCGGTGCCAAGTATACAGCCTGGGCCGGGCCGGGCCAACTGCGCTGCGTGCGATGCATCAGGCTGGCGGGCGGCGGCGCAGACCGAACCAGGCGCAGGCCAGCACCGGGATGCCGAGGGCCAGGGCCGACACCGCGTCCCAGACGCCATCGCCCAGCAGCGCCGAGATCAGGCCAATCACGGTCAGGACGGCGAGCACGATCGGCGCGCCCCAGATCTGTCCAGGTGTCTTGATCATGATGCCTCCTGTCCGCGCGCCAGCGCCGGGACAGCGGCTTTGGCGGCGTTCTTCTGCGCCTTCTTCGCCGCCCTGGCCGTCTTGCCACGCTTGACCCACAGGTACAGGCCGGTGCCCAGCACGATGATGGTCGCGATGTCGAGCAGCGCCCACAGGAGTTTCATCGGTTGCCCGCCGTAGTCGCCGAAATGCAGCGGCTGCGACACCAGCAGCGCCGTCAGGTACCACGGCAGCTCGGGCGCGTCGGTCAGTTCACCGGTATGGGCGTCGATCAGCACCGGGCGATACAGGCGCGAGCTGAAAGGCTCATTGCCGTTCATGAAAATGCCGTAGTGATGGGCGCTGCTGAAATCGGTCCCCGGGAAAGCCACGAACGCCACGCGCATGCCGGGCAGCTCGGCCTTGGCCTTCTCGATCGCATCGTGCACCGAAGCCGTGTGCGGCAATGGCGCCTTGTCCTTGTAATGCTCGAGGATCTGGGCCAGTTCATTGTGCTGGTAATACTTCAGCAGCAGGTCGCCCCAGGTGTTGATCACTCCGGTGGCACCGACCACGAACATCCAGACCAAGGTCACGATGCCGAGCATATTGTGCATGTCGAGCCACTTCAGGCGGCTCGAGCGCTCGCGGCGCACGGTGCCGAAATCGAGCTTGCGCATGAACGGGGCGTACAGCACCACGCCGCTGACGATGGCCACCAGCAGCAACAGGCCCATGAAACCGAGGAACAGCATCCCCGGCAAGCCCATGAACAAGTCGACGTGCAGCGCCAGCATGGTCGACATGAAGACGCCGCCCTCGAACGCCGGCTCGGTGATGACCTCCGTGGTGCGGGCGTCGACCGCGATCGGCTTGTAGTCGTGGTCGTGCATGTGGTCGGCCAGCGTCACGTTCCAGATCTCGGGAACGTCGGCTTCCTGCGAGATGAACATCGGCTTTTTGGTCGGATACAGCTCGATGGCCGAGGCGATCACGGCGTCGACGTTCCCCTGTGGCATAGGTGTCGACAGCACCGGCGGCTCGACTTCGTTGCCGAGCAGGTGCCCGATCTCGTGGTGATAGATCAGCGGCAGACCGGTCAGGCAGAGCAGCAGCATGAAGACGGTACAGACCAGGCTGCTCCACTTGTGGATCCAGCCCCAGCGGCGCAGGGAGACGGGCGACATGGCACTCGATAAAAACGTAGACCACGAATAATAATCGTTCTCATTTACATAATCAAGCTGCGGGACTAGAATGCCCGCTTGAGCATGACCACCCGTATTGCATAACAAGAGACCCTCATGAAACCGCCACGCTTCGCCCGCACTCCCCTCGCCCTGGCCGCCACGCTGCTAGCCGCCAGCACCGCTTTTGCACAGGACAGCGCTTCCGAACCCATGTCGACCGTCGTGATCAGCGCCTCGGCCGACGCCTCGGCGCAGGGATTGCCGGCAGCCTACGCCGGCGGTCAGGTGGCGCGTGGCGGACGCGCCGGCTTGCTGGGAAATGTCGACATCATGGACAGCCCGTTCAACAGCACCAACTACACCAGCGCCCTGATCCAGGATCAGCAGGCGCGCGGCGTGGCCGACGTGCTGCAGAATGATCCGTCGGTGCGGGTGGCGCGCGGCTTCGGCAACTACCAGGAGCTGTATGTGATCCGCGGCTTCCCGGTCAACTCCGACGATCTGGCCTATAACGGTTTGTACGGTTTGCTGCCACGCCAGTTCGTGGCCACCGAATTGTTGGAACGGGTCGAAGTGCTGCGTGGCGCGCACAGCTTCATCAACGGCGCCGCGCCCGGCGGCAGCAGTGTCGGCGGCTCGATCAACCTGCTGCCCAAGCGCGCCCCGAACGCGCCCGTCAACGACGTCACGCTCGGCATCGAGAGCGGCGGCCAGCAGTACACGGCACTGGACCTGGCGCGCCGCCTGGGCGACCAGGGCCGCACCGGGGTACGCGTCAACATCGCGCACCGCGACGGCCATACCGCGGTCGACCGCGAAGGCCGTGAACTGAGCGTGTACTCGCTCGCTGTCGACCACCGCGGCCGCGGCTGGCGCCTGTCGGCCGATGTCGGCCACCAGGACCATGAACTGACCCAGGCGCGCCCGAGCGTCACGCTGGGCATGAACGCGCCGATGATTGTCGCGCCCGCCGCTGACCGCAACTTCGCCCAGCCGTGGACCGTCTCGGAAGAGCGCCACACCTTCGGCACCGTGCGCGCCGAAGTCGACCTGGCTGGCGGCGCCGTCGCGTGGGCCGCGGCCGGCATGCGCAATGGCGACGAGTACAACGTCATCTCGTCGATCACCGTGAACGACGCTGGCGGCAACGGCACCATGAGCCGCTTCGACAACGTCCGCCGCGACCAGGTACGCACCGGCGAAGTCGGCGTGCGCGGCGCGCTGCGCACCGGCGCGCTGAAACACATGCTCAGCGCCACCGCGTCCGGCTTCCATTCCGAATCGCGCAACGCCTTCGGCATGAGCGATTTCGCCGGCTTCGCCTCGAACGTGTACGCACCGCGCGACGTGGCAGCGCCGCCGGCCAACGCCTGGCCAAGCGGTGGCGACCTGGGTAATCCACTGGTCACCGCCAAGTCGATCCTGTCGAGCTTTGCAATCGCCGATACGCTCTCGCTCATGGACGACAAGGTCCTGGTCAACATCGGCCTGCGCCACCAGCGCCTGAAGGACTTCAGCTACGCCAACGACACCGGCATCGAGTCCGCAGGCTATGAAGCGAGCGAGAACACGCCGTTCGCCGCCATCGTCTACAAGCTGCGCAAGGACATTTCGCTGTACGCCAACTACAGCGAAGGCCTGCAGCGCGGACCGGAAGCGTCGGGCGTCGACATCGTCAACCAGGGCGTCAAGTTCGCGCCGTATGTCTCGCGCCAGCGCGAAGCGGGCATCAAGTACGACAGCGGTCGTTATGGCGCCAGCGCCGCGCTGTTCTCGACCAGCCAGCCGAGCGCCTATGTCGAGAACCGCGTCTTCGGCGTGTTCGGCGAACAGCGCAACCGCGGCCTGGAATTGTCGGTGTTCGGCGCGCCAACGCGCGGCCTGCGCCTGCTGGGTGGCTTGACGCTGCTCGACGCCGAACAGCGCCGCACCGCCGGCGGTCTCAATCAGGGCAACGACGCCATCGGCGTACCGCAGACCCAATTGAACATCGGCGCCGACTGGGACGTGCCGAACGTCGAAGGCCTGTCGCTCAACGCGCGCACCGTGTACACGTCGAAGCAGTACGCCGACGGCGCCAACACGCAGGAGCTGCCATCGTGGACCCGCCTTGACCTGGGCGCGACCTACCGCACCCGCTTCATGGAGCGCGACCTCACGGTGCGTGCACGGGTCGACAATGTCGCCGACCGTGATTACTGGGCCTCGGCCGGCGGCTATCCGGGTTCGGGCTACCTGGTGCTGGGGGCGCCGCGTACCTTCACGGTGTCCGCGACCGTCGGCTTCTAGGAACTTGTCTCAGTAGTCGGGGGAAGCTCATGGCGATGCATGGCAAGTGTCGGCAAGGCGCGAGGAGGCCGCGTGGCGGGCCACGCACCGCCCCAGCTGTCATCGCTGCGCCTTGACGATCTGCAGGGCGCTGGCGATCACGGTGCTCATGTCGCCCAGGTTGGCCGGCACGATCAGCGTGTTGTTGGTCTTGGCCAGGTTGGCGAATGCGTCGACGTAGTGCTCGGCCACGCGCAGGCTGACCGCGTCCATCCCGCCCGGCGAATTGATGGCGTCACCCACCTGACGCAGCGCCGCGGCACTGGCTTCGGCCAGCGCGACGATGGCGGTGGCTTCGCCATGGGCGCGATTGACGGCCGCCTGCTGGTCGCCTTCCGAGCGGGCGATCTTGGCTTCGCGCTCGCCGCTGGCGATATTGATCTGCTCCTGGCGCCGGCCTTCGGACGCCGCGATCAGCGCGCGCTTGCCGCGTTCGGCCGTGATCTGGGCCTGCATCGCCTGCAGGATCTCGGCCGGCGGCGTCAAGTCCTTGATCTCGTAGCGCAGCACCTTCACGCCCCAGTTGGCGGCCGATTCGTCGATCGCGTTGACGATGGTGGTGTTGATGTGGTCGCGCTCTTCGAAGGTCTTGTCCAGCTCCATGCGCCCGATCACCGAACGCAGCGTGGTCTGCGCCAGCTGGGTGATGGCCTGGATGTAGTTCGACGAGCCGTACGAAGCGCGCATGGCGTCGGTGACCTGGAAGTACAGGATGCCGTCCACCTGCAGCTGCGTATTGTCCTTGGTGATGCAGACCTGCGGCGGCACGTCGAGCGGGATCTCTTTCAGGCTGTGTTTATAGGCAATGCGGTCGACGAACGGCACCACGATGTTCAGGCCCGGCGCCAGCGTCGCGTGGTACTTGCCGAGTCGCTCGACCACCCACGCGTTCTGTTGCGGAACCACGTTGATGGTCTTGAAGACGAAGACCAGCGCGATGACGAAGATGACGATCGCGAAGATGCTGAAGGCGTTTTCCATGTGCGTCCCTTTCTTGTAATGGACTGTTGTGCGGTTTGGCTCAGGCGCGCGCTATGATCAGGAGGTTGCCGTCGACTTCGACGATGCGATAGTCGCCCGGTTCGGGTTCGTCGCCGGCGCGCAGCGCGACGTCCCACAGCGCGCCGCGGTACATCACGCGCGCGCGCCGTTCGTGCCACTGCGTTACCGTGACCCGTCCGCCGATGTCGAGATTCACGCTCGGGTCGTTGGCGGCGCGGCCGCGGCCAGGGCGCGCATAGCGGCTGCGGCGCAGCAGCACCGTGGCCGCGATGCCGACCAGCGCCGCAATCAACATTTGCAGCGCGCCATCGGCGCCAAGCCAGGCAGCCAGTGCGCCGGCCAAGAGGCCCAGTGCGATCATCAACAGGTAAAAGGTGCCGATGAACAGCTCGGCCACCACCAGGATGCCGGCGCCGATCAGCCAGTAGCTCCAGTCGGACATGCGATAAGTCTCCTTGTTGGTTGTTGGTCGATTCGCGCTCGCACAATGAAAAAGCCCCCGCTACCCGGTGTGGGTAGCGAGGGCTCTGCATCACCGAACGATCGGTGAGAGTGCGGTGTGTCCGGAATGCGCGTCATTGCCGCCAGTGTAGCACCGGCGGCGGGCGGCGGGCAAAGGCCGGGCGTTACGACGACTGATTCGCCGCCAGCTTCTGCCAGGTCTCGATCACCGAGTCAGGATTGAGCGACATCGATTCGATGCCCTGCTCCACCAGCCACTGCGCGAAGTCGGGATTGTCCGACGGCCCCTGGCCGCAGATGCCGACGTACTTGCCCTGCGCCTGGCAGGCCTTGATCGCCATCGTCAGCATCGCCTTGACGGCCGGGTCGCGCTCGTCGAAATCCTTGGCCAGGAGCTCCATGCCGGAGTCGCGGTCCAGGCCCAGGGTCAGCTGGGTCAGGTCGTTGGAGCCGATCGAGAAGCCGTCGAAATACTGCAGGAATTGCTCGGCCAGGATTGCATTGGACGGCACTTCGCACATCATGATCACGCGCAGGCCGTTTTCGCCGCGCTTGAGGCCATTCTGTTCCAGCAGCTTGATCACTTTCTCGGCCTGGCCCAGGGTGCGCACGAACGGGATCATCAATTCGACGTTGGTCAAGCCCATGTCGTCGCGCACGCGCTTCATGGCCGCGCATTCCATCGCGAACGACTCCGCAAAATCCTCGGCCAGGTAGCGCGCGGCGCCACGGAAACCGAGCATCGGGTTTTCTTCGTCCGGCTCGTAGCGCGAACCGCCGATCAGCTTCTTGTACTCGTTCGACTTGAAGTCCGACAGGCGCACGATGGCTTTTTTCGGCCAGAAGGCGGCGGCGATGGTCGCCACGCCTTCGGCCAGCTTGTCGACGTAGAACGCGCGTGGCGACGCGTGGCCACGGGCCACCGACTCTACCGCCTTTTTCAGGTCGGCGTCGATGTTCGGATACTCGAGGATCGCCTTCGGGTGCACGCCGATGTTGTTGTTGATGATGAATTCGAGACGCGCCAGACCGACGCCGTTGTTCGGCACCGACTGGAAGTCGAAGGCCAGCTGCGGGTTGCCGACGTTGAGCATGATCTTGGTCTTGATCGGTGGCAGTTCGCCACGCGCGACCTCGGTCACTTCGGTTTCCAGCAGGCCGTCGTAGATGCGGCCCTCGTCGCCTTCGGCGCACGAGACGGTGACAAAGGTGCCGTCTTTCAGCACTTCGGTCGCGTCGCCGCAGCCGACGACGGCCGCCACGCCCAGTTCACGCGCGATGATCGCGGCGTGGCAGGTGCGGCCGCCGCGGTTGGTGACGATGGCCGAGGCGCGCTTCATGACCGGTTCCCAGTTCGGATCGGTCATGTCGGCCACCAGCACGTCGCCCGGCTGCACGCGTTCCATGTCGGCCGGGTCGCTGATGACGCGCACGGGGCCGGCGCCGATCTTCTGGCCGATCGCACGGCCGTGGGTCAGCACGGTGCCGGTGCCCTTGAGCTGGAAGCGCTGCTGGGCGTCGGTCGATTTTTGCTGCGACTTCACGGTTTCCGGGCGCGCCTGCAGGATGTACAGCTTACCGTCGCGGCCATCCTTGCCCCACTCGATGTCCATCGGACGGCCGTAGTGGTTCTCGATGATCACGGCGTACTTGGCCAGTTCGATGATGTCGGCATCGTCAAGCGAGTAGCGGTTGCGCAGCTCGATCGGCACGTCGACGGTCTTCACCGAGCGGCCGGCCTTGGCTTCGCTGGTGAACTCCATCTTGATCAGCTTCGAGCCGATATTGCGGCGAATGATCGGCGCCTTGCCCAGTTCGAGCATCGGCTTGTGGACGTAGAATTCGTCCGGGTTGACCGCGCCCTGCACCACGGTCTCGCCCAGGCCATAGCTCGAGGTGATGAACACCACGTCCTTGAAGCCCGATTCGGTGTCGATCGTGAACATCACGCCCGAGGCGCCGGTGTCCGAGCGCACCATGCGCTGCACGCCGGCCGACAGCGCGACTTCGGCGTGGGTGAAGCCTTTATGCACGCGATAAGAAATCGCGCGGTCGTTGTACAGCGACGCGAACACGTGCTTCATCGCTTCGAGCACGTTGTCGATGCCGACCACGTTCAGGAACGATTCCTGTTGACCGGCGAACGAGGCGTCCGGCAAGTCTTCGGCGGTGGCCGAGGAGCGCACCGCGAACGAGACTTCGGTGCTCGAATCGGCCACCAGGCGTTCGTAGAAATTGCGGATTTCTTGTTCGAGGCGCGGCTGGAACGGGGTGTCGACGATCCACCCGCGGATCTCGGCGCCTGCCACGGCCAGCGAACGGACGTCGTCGACGTCCAGGCTTTCCAGGCGCGTTGCGATGCGCGCGCCGAGCGAGGCGCCGCCGTCGACGCTGTGGTCGAGGAAGTCGCGGAACGCGTCGGCGGTGGTGGCGAAGCCGGTCGGCACGCGCACGCCGGCGCCGGCCAGTTGGCTGATCATTTCGCCCAGCGAGGCGTTCTTGCCGCCGACCGACTCGACGTCGGTCATGCGCAGGTTCTCGAACGAGGCCACGTAGGTGCGTTCAGCGCCGGCCTGGTCGCCCGGGGTCAGTGCTGGAGTAGCGAGGTTAGTCATGGTAGTACCCTTACTTGATGATGGAAATCTTTTGGGGCAAGGGCTGGACGCGGGGACTGTTCTTGTTATTCTGGTCCGCGTGCAGCACAATGCCAAACCCGTTGCCGAGCATTTTACCCCGCGACCGGGTGAAGTGCCGCGCACTTTTGATGTCTCTTTGTCAGCATTTAGCCTCCTGAACCGCCATGACCGACGATCTCACGCCCAACCTCCCCCCGCCTTCCGCTCCCACACCGCGCACGGTGTTCTTCGTTTCCGACGGCACCGGCATCACGGCGGAGACCTTCGGCCACGCGGTGCTGAGCCAGTTCGAGATGCGTTTTCGCCAGATCCGGCTGCCGTTTATCGACTCCGTCGAAAAAGCGCACGAAGCGGCGCGCCGCATCAACGACAGCTTCGCGCGCGACGGCCAGCGTCCGATCGTGTTCTCGACCCTGGTCAAGATCGAGCTTTCAGGCGTGATCCGCGCGGCCAAGGGCATGCACATGGACCTGTTCCAGACCTTCGTCGCGCCGCTCGAGCAGGAACTGGAAGTCAAGTCGACCCATACCATCGGCCGCATCCACAATGCGGTCGATAGTGAAGAGTACAAGAACCGCATCGAAGCGATCAACTTCTCGCTGGCGCACGACGACGGCCAGTCGCACAAGAATCTGGCCGAGGCCGACGTGATCCTGGTCGGCGTCTCGCGCTCCGGAAAGACCCCGACCAGCCTGTACCTGGCGATGCAGTATGGCCTGAAAGCGGCGAACTACCCCTTGATCCCGGACGACTTCGAGCGCGGCCGGCTGCCATCGTCGCTGCCCCCGTTCAAGGCCAAGCTGTTCGGCCTGACGATCACCCCAGAGCGCCTGTCCCAGATCCGCAACGAACGCCGCGCCGGCAGCAAATACGCCGCGCTGGAGAACTGCCGCTACGAAGTCAACGAAGCCGAACAGATGATGCGCCGCGAAGGCATCCGCTGGCTCTCGTCGACCACCAAATCGATCGAAGAAATCGCCACGACGATCCTCCAAGAAATAAAACCCGACCGCCGCGAATACTAACACCGCGATAATTAGGGTCAGAGTCAAATTATTCGCCAAGATCCTATTAACATGACCCACAGGTATTAGTTGCATCTCAACTTTCCCTGTGGCCGTTTTAAAACAATTAGGGTCAGAGTCGAATTAACTGGCAACTTTAAAAGTTGTCAAACAATTCGACTCTGACCCTAATTGTTTGGTGGCGTTTTTTATCGCTCTCTCGTTAAGACACGGCAATTCACTTATTGGTGGCAACTGTTTTTAATTTGATAGCGCTAACTCAACCGTAAAATAATTAGGGTCAGAGTCGAATTGTTTGGCAACTTTGGGAAATTGCTCAATAATTTGACTCTGACCCTAATTAGTTTGCAAGGATTTCTGGACGGATAAATTAGGGTCAGAGCCAAATTGTTTGACAACTTTGGAAAGTTGCTCGGTAATTCGACTCTGACCCTAATTGTTGGGCTGTTGATTTAGAAGAATTGGCGCCAGTCGGCGAGCCAGTTGGGGAAGGCGGCGGCTTCCATGGGGTTGGCGATGTGGTAGCCCTGGGCGTAGGTGCAGCCGAGGCTTTGCAGGAAATCCCAGTCCTGGCGGGTTTCGACGCCGACGGCGACCGACATGCGTTCCAGGCTGTGGGCCAGGCCGAGGCAGGATTTCAACACCGTGCCCAGGGGACGGCGTTTTGAGGCGCCGTCGACGAAGCTGCGGTCGATTTTCAGTTCGGTGAAGGGGATACGCGCCAACAGCTGCAGGTTCGAGCGGCCGGTGCCGTAGTCGTCGATGGCGAGGCCGAAGCCCATCATGCGCAGGCGCACCAGGCGTTCGATGAAATCGGGGTCGGTGTTCAGGACCGAGGATTCGGGGATCTCGAAGGTGACGTAGTCGGGCAGGACCCGGTGGCGGGTCAGGCATGCCGTGATCTGGCGCACGAATGCCGGATGGGCCAGCGTTTCCGGCGCCAGGTTGAGCGAAATCGGGACCGGGATGGCGCGGTCCTGGAACCAGCGGCAGCGCTCGACCGACAGCTCGATCATGCTCCAGTCGAGAAAGTCGATGCGGCCCTGCTCTTCCAGCGCGCCGATGAACGAGGACGTGCCCAGCACGCCGTGCTCCGGATGGCGCCAGCGGGCGAAGGCTTCCAGGCCTTTGACCTGGCCGGTGGCCAGCTCGATCTTGGGCTGAAAGAACGGCTCGAACTGGCGCTGTTGCAGGCCGATGCCGATTTCCTGGAACGTGAAGCGCGGACCGCTTGCGGGACGCGCCGCGCGCGCCAGCGGCGTGTAGTGCTCGAGCAGGGGCTTGAGCTTGGCGGCGCTGACCGGCCCTGTGATGGTGCCGAGCAGGTCGACGCCATGGGCCTGGGCCAGTGTCTCGATCGAGAACAGCAAGTCGGCGCTGTGGTTGCCGCTGACGATCAGGCGCACGTTCGAGCCGGTCTGCCCCAGATGGCGGATCAGTTCCAAGGCGTCGACACCGGGCAATTCAAGCTCGACGATGGCGACGTTGAGCGCCGGCGCCAGGCCCGATTCCAACGCCTGCAAGGCGATGTGCCCGTCGGCCGCCTCGAGGATGCGGCTGGCGCCGAGCTGGCCCAGGGTGTCGGCCAGCGCCCGGCGCCCGAGCGGGTCGGCCTGCGCCACCAGAAAATGCAAATGCGCGATATCCATCGTTGCTCCAGTATCCCAGGCGCCAGCCTAGCGCAAAGGCCGGGCGCCGGTCCAGCCCTTTACATGCGCTGTCCTACAAATGCCGCTGGCGCAGCGCCTCGAAAAAGCACACCGCCGCACACGCGGCGACATTGAGCGACTCGACGCGGCCTTCGTGCGGCACCGCCACCCGGTCGCTCGCCAGTGCCAGCAATTCGTCCGATACGCCCTGCCCTTCATGCCCCAGCACCCACGCCACCGGCGCGCGCAAGTCGAGCGTGTACAACTGGCGCGCGGCGTAGCCACTGGTGGCCAGCACCGGCACGGTTGCTGCGCGCACCAATGGCGCCAGCTCGACGTGTTCGAAAATGTCGAGCACGAAGTGGGCGCCCATCGCTGCGCGCAGCACCTTGGGCGACCAGCAGAACGCCGTGCCTGGGCTGCAATACACCTGTTTTACGCCTGCTGCCGCGGCGCTGCGCAGGATCGAGCCGACATTGCCGGGATCCTGCACGCCGTCGAGCAGCACCGCGGCCCCCGTCAACGCCAATGCGCCCGCAGGCTGCGGCGTAGCGATCACGAACAGCAGGTGCACGCCATGCTCGACCTGGCTGACGGCGTTGAACAGCGCGTCCGGCAGCGCCGTCACCGGCGCCTTCAGCGCGTCGCAGCGCGCCACCACCGCCGTCACTTCGGTGTTGCCAAGCGCCCCTTCGGACACCACGCAGTGCACCGGCGCGCCGCGCAGGTCGAGCCAGGTCTGGCACAGGTGCACGCCGTCGAGCAGGCTGCGCCCGGCCTTGCGCCGCGCCTGCGAGCTGGTGGCCAGCGCCTTTAACTCTTTATAGAACGCGTTGTCGCGCGAGCTGATTGTTTTCATGTGTTTCTCAAGCCGCTTCGAACAGGTCCACTTGCAGCAGGCCGCGCACCGGTGCGAACGAGCGCCGGTGCGCCGGCGACGGGCCGTGCGCGCGCAGGCGTTCCAGGTGCAGCGCGGTGCCGTAGCCCTTGTGCTGGTCGAAGCCGTATTGCGGGTACATGGCATGCAGGCGCACCAGCGCGGCGTCGCGCGCGGTCTTGGCCAGAATCGAGGCCGCCGAGATGGCGTTGACCTTGTCGTCGCCTTCGACGATCGCATGCGCGCGCACGTTCAATTCGGGACAGCGGTTGCCGTCGATCAGGGCGATGGTCGGCAGCGTCGACAAGGCTTCCACCGCGCGCCGCATGGCCAGCATGGTCGCCTGCAAAATGTTGATGCTGTCGATCTCTTCGCACGAACACTCGGCGATGGCCCAGGCCAGCGCGTGCTCGCGGATCAGGGGCGCCAGGTGATCGCGCTTGGCTTCGCTGAGCTTCTTGGAGTCGCGCAAGCCCTCGATCGGACGACGCGGATCGAGGATCACGGCGGCAGCGAACACCGGGCCGGCGAGCGGACCGCGGCCTGCTTCATCGACGCCGCAGACGATATCGTCGATCGTGAATGGCCGGCCGCGCGTCGGCAGGCCGGGATACAGATTGGTTCTTTTTTTAATCATCTCGTTCGTCCAGCTCAGCGCCCGATCACGCGCAGCACGGCCGCTGCACTCTCTTGCGCGCTGTTGCGCAGCAGGCTGTGGTGCATGTCGAGGAAGCGCGCCGCCAGGCGCTCGCGCCCGGCCGTGTCCTGCAACTGCGCCCACACGGCGTCCGCCATCGCCTCGGGCGTGGCTGCATGCTGCAACAGTTCCGGCACCACGAATTCGCGCGCCAAAATATTCGGCAGGCCGATCCACGGCTGGTAACCCATGTGGCGCATGATCTCCCACGAAGCGCGCATCACCTTGTAGGCGATGACCATCGGCTTCTTGAACAGCGCCACTTCAAGCGTCGCGGTGCCGGAAGCGACCAGCACCGCATCGGCGGCGGCAATCGCGGTGTGCGAGCCGCCGTCGACGATCTGCAACGCGACGCCGCCAAGCCCGGCCTGCGCCACGATCTCATCGAAGTAAGTGCGCTGCCGCTGGCCCGCCATCGGCACCACGAACTGCAAGGCCGAATCGCGCGCCGCCAGCAGCTTCACCGCGCGCACGAAGGGCTCGGCCAAATATTTGAGCTCCCCCATGCGGCTGCCCGGCATCACCGTCACCACGCGCGCACCCGGCGCCAGGCCAAGCGCTGCGCGCGCAGCGGCGACGTCGGGCGCCAGGGGAATGGTCTCGGCCAGCGGATGGCCGATATACGTCACCGGCACCCCGGCCTCGCGGTAGATCGCTTCTTCGAACGGAAAGATCACCAGCATGTGCGACACCGCGCGCTGGATCTTCTTGATGCGGCCACCGCGCCAGGCCCAGATCTGCGGCCCGATGAAGTGCACGGTCGGAATCCCGGCGCTGCGCAGCTGCTGTTCCAGACCCAGGTTAAAACCGGGGTAATCAGCGCCGATGAAGGCGGCCGGACGCTCGCGCAGCAGCCGATCGCGCAGCCGGTTCTGGATGCCCTTCAGTTCGCGATAACGGGGAATGACTTCGAACAGCCCGCGTACGGTCAGCGTGTCCAGCGGGACGTCGCTGACCATACCCTGCTCGATCATGCGCGGCCCGCCGATGCCGTGGAAGCGCGCGGCGGGCAGGTGCGGGCGCAGCCCGGCCAGCAGGCGCGCCGCCAGCATGTCGCCCGACGCCTCGCCGGCGACCAGGGCCAGGGAGACGTCGGCCTTGGACATATCAGCGCACGATCCCACGCGAGGCCGTGCCGAGGAAGTCGCGCAGCAGGCGGATGTCGGCGGCGGCCGCCGGCAGGCGCTGTTCTTCCGCCTCCAGCGCGGCTTTCGCTTCTTCCAGCGTCAGGTTCGAGCGGTACAGCAGTTTATAGGCGCTGCGGATGCCGTCGAGCTGCTCGCGGGTGAAGCCGCGGCGCTTCAGGCCCTCGAGATTGACGCCACGCGCGCCGGCCGGATTGCCCGACACCAGCACATACGGCGGCACGTCCTGCGTCAGGCTGGTGTACATGCCGACGAATGCATGGGCGCCGATCTTGCAGAACTGGTGCACGCCGGCATAGCCGGACAGGATCGCCCAGTCGCCCACGTGCACATGGCCGGCCAGCTGCGCGTTGTTGGAAAAAATCGTGTTGCTGCCGACCTGGCAATCGTGCGCCAGGTGCACGTAGGCCGAGATCCAGTTGTCGTCGCCCAGGCGCGTGACGCCTTCATCCTGCGCGGTGCCCAGGTTGAAGGTGACGAATTCGCGCACCGTGTTGCGGTCGCCCACCTCCAGACGGGTCGGCTCGCCCTTCCATTTCTTGTCTTGCGGCGCGGCGCCGATCGACGAGAACTGGAAGAATTTGTTGTCCTTGCCGATCGTGGTGTGGCCTTCGACGACCACGTGCGGCCCGATCACGGTGCCGGCGTCGATGCGCACGTTCGGTCCGACGATCGAGAACGGCCCCACCTCGACCGAGCTGTCCAGCTCCGCCCCGGGGTCGACGATCGCGCTCGGATGGATCTTGCTCATGATGCGTCCTTACTGAGCGGCGGCCGGCGTCCCGGCGGCCGGTGCAGCAGCACCTTCGTTGGCGCGGATGGTGCACATCAGGTCACCCTCGACTGCGACCTTGCCGTCGACGCTGGCCACGGCCTTGTACTTCCAGATGCCGCGCGAAACGCGCACGATCTCGACGTCCATCTTGAGCTGGTCGCCCGGTTCCACCGGACGCTTGAAGCGCGCGTTGTCGATGCCGACAAAATAGACCACCGAATTCTCGTCCGGTTTCACGCCCATGGTCATGAACGACAAAATTGCCGCGGTCTGCGCCATCGCTTCGATCATCAGCACGCCCGGCATCACCGGCTTGTGCGGGAAGTGGCCGTTGAAGAATTCTTCGTTGACGGTGACGTTCTTGATGGCGGTGATGCGCTTGCCGACTTCAACGTCCAGCACGCGGTCGACCAGCAGCAGCGGGTAGCGGTGCGGCAGGTATTGTTTGATCTGGGTGATGTCGAGGGTCTTCAGTTCTGGAGTGGTCATTTTTCTTCTGTGAGAGTCTTGATGGTTTTCTCGAGGTTGCGGATCTTGGCCCGCATCGCGTCGAGGTTGCGCACGATCGCTGCGCTGCGTTCCCATTCGGCGTTCTTGGCCAGCGGGTAGAAGCCCGTGTACTGGCCCGGCTCGAGCACCGAGCGCGAGACCATGCTGCCCGAGGAGATGTGCACGTTGTCGGCAATCTCCAGGTGGCCCAGCACCATGGCGGCGCCGCCGAAGGTGCAGCGGCTGCCGATCTTGGCGCTGCCGGCCACGCCGACACAGCCGGCCATCGCGGTGTGGGCGCCGATCTGGCAGTTGTGGCCGATCTGGATCTGATTGTCCAGCTTGACGCCGTCGGCGATGATGGTGTCGTCGAGCGCGCCGCGGTCGATCGTGGTGTTGGCGCCGATGTCGACGTCGTCGCCGATCAGCACGCGCCCGGTCTGTGGAATCTTGAGGTACACGCCGCCTTCGACCGCGAAGCCGAAACCGTCGGTGCCGATCACTGCGCCCGAATGCACGATGCCGCGCTTGCCGATGCGGCAGCGCGCGTGGAAGGTGACGTTCGCGAACAGGTGCGTGCTGTCGCCGATCGCCGCTTCACGGCCCACAAAGCAGCCGTGGTCGATGATCACGTGGGCGCCGATGATGGCCCCCGCTTCGATCGTCACGTGCGGGCCGACGTGCGCGCTCGGGTCGACCGTCGCATTCGGGTCGACCACGGCGCTCGGGTGGATGCCGGGCGCCGGCACATGGTCGACGAGCGAGGCAAAGTACTGCGCCACGCGTGCGAAATAGGCGTAAGGGTTGGTGGTGACGATGCGGGTGCCGGCGTAGGTCGCGGCCACGGTCGGGTCGTCCAGCGGCGACAGGATCAGCGCCGCCGCGCCGCTTTGCGCCGCCAGGGCGCGCAGCTTGCTGTTGCTGAGGAAGCTGATGTGCGAAGCGCCGGCGCTGTCCAGTGGAGCGATCGCCAGGACCTCGAGGTCCGCGTCGCCAACCAGCTGGCCGCCGAAGCGCTCGACCAAATCTCCCAGTCGAATGCCCATCATGGTGTTTCCTTGTGAGTCCAAATCGGTTGTTGCACTGCCCGGATAACGCGAACGTTACTTGTCGAGCAGCTTGAGGATCTTGTCGGTGATGTCGACGCGCGGGCTGACCCACGCCGCCTCGACCAGCACGGCGTCGAGCTTCTCCTGCTCGGCGACCTGCTCGACCAGCTTGTAGGCCTTTTGTGCGATCGCGGCGCGCTCTTCGTTCTTGCGCTGCTGCAGGTCTTCCTGGAATTCGCGCTGCATGCGCTCGACGTCCTTCTGCATGTTGAACAGTTCGCGCGCGCGGCGCGTGCGATCGAGTTCACCCAGGCTCGGGGCTTCGGCGTCGAATTTCTCGCTCGTTTGCTTGTACTTGCCGACCATCTCTTCGACTGCCTTCTGGCGCTTGGAGAACTCGGCCGTCAGCTTGGCGTCGGCGTTCTTGGCCATCTTCGAGTCGGTCATCAGGCGTTCGGTATAGACGAAGCCGATGCGGCTGATGGTGGCCTGGGCCTGGGCGGCCGGCGCGGCGCCCACGCCGGCGACGGTGGCCGCCAGCGCCAGAGCACCGAAGACAGCGTTGGGCAGCGAGCTAATTGGATTTTTCAACATGAGTCTCTCGCAATCGTTCTATCAAGACGCGCCAGCGACCGCGCTCAGAAGCCGGTACCCATCTGGAACTGGAAGCGCTCCAGGCGGTCGCCCGTCAGCGGATTCAACGGCTTAGCATAACTCAACTTGAGCGGACCCACCGGCGAAATCCAGGACAGGCCGATACCGGCCGAGTAGCGGAATTCGCTCAGGCGCATCTTGGCGTCTTCCTGGAACACCTGGCCGCCGTCGGCGAAGGTGAACCAGCGCAGGCTGCGGTCGGTGCCGCTGCCCGGGAACGGGAAGTGCACTTCGGCGTTGAGGATCACGCGCTTGGAGCCGCCGATCGCGTCGTAGTAGTTGGGGTCGACCACGCCCAGCGACGAGCTTTCGTAGCCGCGCACCGAGCCGATGCCGCCGGCGTAGAAGTTCTTGAACACCGGGTAGGCGCTGCCGCCGATGCCCTTGCCGTAATCGAGCTCGCCGCGCAGCGCCAGCGTCATCCAGCGCGTGACCGGACGCCACCACTGGTGCTCGTAGACCATCCGGTAGTACTTGGCGTCGCCGATGGCGTCGACCTCGAGGTTGGCGCGCTGGAAGCGGCCACGGGTCGGGGTCACCGAGCTGTCGCGGGTGTCGCGTCCCCATGCCGCCGTCAGCGGGATGGCATTCGTGGTGGCGGTGCCGATACCGCTGGCCGGGCCGCCGTTCTGGCGCACGAACTGCTGGTAGATCGCCGGCGACGTCTGGTCGGTTTCCAGTTCGGTGCGTTCCACGCCGGCGCCGAAGTAGACGGTGTCGGTTTCCGAGAACGGCACGCCGAAGGTCATGTTGCCGCCCACCTGGCGCACGGTGTACGAGCCGATGTTCAGCGCCGGCGGACGCGAGTTGCGCAGGTACAGCTGGAACGCGCGCGAGACGCCGTCGTCGGTGAAGTACGGATTGGTGTTCGAGAACGCGATCGTGCGGTTGTACTTGCTGGTATTGAGCTCGATGCCGACCGTGTTGCCGCTGCCGGCGAAGTTGGCCTGCGAGATCGACGCGGTAAAGGTGAACTTCTCGGACTGCGAGAACGCGCCGCCGATCATGAAGTTACCGGTCGGACGCTCTTCGACCACCACGTTGACGTCGACCTGGTCCGAGGTGCCGGGCGACTCCGGGGTCTCGATCTTGACGTCCTTGAAGTAGCCGAGGCGGTCGACGCGGTCGCGCGAGAGCTTGACGCGGTTGGCGTCGTACCACGAGCTTTCGAACTGGCGGAATTCGCGGCGGATCACTTCGTCGCGGGTGACGGTGTTGCCCGAGATGTTCATGTGGCGCACGTAGGCGCGCTTGCCCGGATCGACGAAGAAGGTGAACGCGACTTCGCGCTTTTCACGGTTCAGTTCCGGGTTGGCGGTGACGTTGGCGAACGCGTAGCCGAAGGTGCCGAGGCGGTCCGAGATCAGCTTGTTGGTCTGCTCCTGCAGGTCGCCGACGTAGGTCTTGCCCGGCTGAAGGAGAATCAACTGCTTCAGTTCTTCTTCGCGCCCGAACATTTCGCCTTCGAGCTTCACGCTCGACACCGTGTACTTTTCACCTTCGGTGATGTTCAGTGTCAGGTAGATGTCGCGCTTGTCCGGGGTGATCGACACCTGGGTCGATTCGACGTTCGCTTCCAGGTAGCCGTGGTTCAGGTACCAGGATTTGATCGCTTCCAGGTCGCCGGTCAGCTTTTGCTTCGAGTACTGGTCGGCCTTCGAGTACCAGGTGAACCAGCCCGACGTCGACAGCTGCAGCAGTTCGCGCAGTTGCTTGTCGCTGAAGGCCTTGTTGCCGATGATGTTGATGCCCTTGATCTTGGCGACATCGCCTTCGTCGACGTTGAACATGACCGTCACGCGGTTACGTTCGATCGGGGTCACGGTGGTGGTGATCTTGACGCCGTACAGGCCGTGCGACAGGTACTGGCGCTTGAGCTCTTGCTCGGCGCGGTCGACCGATGCCTTGTCGAAGATGCGGGTTTCGGCAACGCCGATTTCGCGCAGCGCCTTGACCAGCATGTCTTTTTCGAATTCCTTGGTGCCGGTGAAGTCCACCGACGAAATGGCGGGACGCTCTTCGACCAGCACCACCAGCACGCCGTTTTCTTCTTCCAGGCGGATGTCCTTGAAGAAGCCGGTCGCGTACAGGGCCTTGATCGCGGTGGTGGCCTTGGCGTCGTCGAAGGTTTCGCCGACACGCACCGGCAGATAGCTGAAGACCGTGCCCGCTTCGGTGCGCTGGATGCCTTCGACCCGGATGTCTTTCACGACAAACGGGTTGACGGCAAGCGCATTACCGGCGCACAGGGCCAAAACGGCCGCGCCGATCATGCTGCGACGAATGAACGGCAGGGCAAAACGATCTGGTTGTGATTTCATTGGCTGGATCAAAGGGTCAGTCATTTGGACAACGAATACATATTGTTTTTTGCCGGTGCATTGGGCGGTTCACAGGGCCTTGTTCAACTTATTGGCTTACCTGCTAGAACAGCCGCACCAGGTCATTGAAGACGGCGAGCGCCATCAGCATGAACAGCAGGCCGACCCCGGCGCGCTGTGCGAACTCGCCGACGCGCGCTGGAAGAGGACGACCGGTCAAAACTTCCAGCGAATAATACAGTAAATGGCCACCATCCAGAACGGGAATTGGTAACAAATTCATTACGCCTAAGCTGATACTAATAAAGGCGATGAACTGTAAATAGCTCACCAGGCCGATGCGCGCGGTCTGTCCGGCGTAGTCGGCGATCGTGATCGGGCCGGTCACATTCTTCCATGACGCTTCGCCGGTGAGCATCTTGCCGATCATCTTGAGCGTCATGATGCTGGTGTCCCAGGTGCGCTCGGCGCCGCGCGCGATTGCCTCGAACGGGCCGCTTGACACCGTCACCAGTTCCGGCGCCTGCGCCACCATCACGCGGATCACGCCAGTGCCCTTGCCGTCGTTTTCCGGCGTCAATGGCAGCGTGACGGTGCGCCCTGCCCGCTCGACGTCCAGCTGCAAGGTCTTGCCGGGCGCGGCGCGGACGGCGTCGATAAAGGCGATGCCGTCCACGGTCGGCTTGCCGTCCACGCGCAGCACCACGTCGCCCTGCTGCAGGCCGGCCTTCTGCCCGGCGCCGCCGGCGATCACGTTCTCGACGCGCGGCGCCGGGCGCCACGGGCCCATGCCGAGCGCATCCATCACATCGCCTTCGACATCCAGCGCGCCGACGGTGGCGGCGGGAATCGTGGCGGTGTAGGTGCCGCCATGGACGCCACGCAACTCCAGACGCGCGTCGACCTTGTCGACCGCCGCATGCATCACTTGCCAGCGCAGTTCGGACCACGAGCGCACCGCGCTGCCGTTGACGGCGGTGACGGTGTCGCCGCCGCGCACGCCGGCCTGGCTGGCGAGCGCCGTTTCCGGCAGCGCGCGCACGCGCGCCGACGGTTCGTCGACGCCATGCATATACAGCGCTGCCATCAGGGCAATGGCGATCAGGAAGTTGGCCATCGGGCCGGCAGCGACGATGGCGATGCGGCGCCACACGCTCTGGCGCGTGAATTCGCGGTGCAGCTCGGATTCATCTTTTGGCGCGGTTTCGGGATCGCGGCTGTCGAGCATCTTGACGTAGCCGCCCAGCGGCAGCATCGAGACCGCCCATTCGGTCTGGTCGCGGCCAAAACGGCGCGACCACACCACGCGCCCCATGCCGACCGAGAAGCGCAGCACTTTCACGCCGCACAGGCGCGCGACGAAGTAGTGACCCAGTTCGTGGATCACGATCAGGGGGCCGAGCGCCAGCACGAAGGCGAGCGCGGTGGTAAGCAGGTTCATGGCAGCTTGGAAGACAGGTAGATGACGGGGTCAGTTCCGCAAGCGTGCGATTTCGCTGTGCGCGGCGTCACGCGCACGCGCATCTTGCGCCATCACCGCCTCGATCGACGGCGCCGGGCCGTGCGCAATGGCCTCCATCACGCGCCGGATCACGCGGTCGATGTCGCGAAAACCGATGGCGCGGTCGAGGAAAGCCTGCACCGCCACCTCATTGGCGGCATTGAGCAGCGCCGGTGCCGTGCCGCCGGCGCGCAGTGCGTCAAACGCCAGCGCCAGGCACGGGAAGCGTTCGAAGTCGGGCCGGTGGAATTCGAGCGCGGCCATCTGCGTCAGGTCGAGCTGGGCCACGCCGGAAGCGATGCGCTCGGGATAGGCCAGCGCGTGCGCGATCGGGGTGCGCATGTCCGGATTACCGAGCTGGGCCAGCACGGAACCGTCGACGTACGACACCATCGAATGGATCACGCTTTGCGGATGGATCACCACCTCGATCAGGTCGGCCGGGGCGCCGAAAAGCCAGTGGGCCTCGATCACTTCCAGGCCCTTGTTCATCATGGTGGCCGAGTCGACCGAGATCTTGCGGCCCATGACCCAGTTCGGGTGCTTGCAGGCTTCATCCGGGGTGACCTGTTCCAGCGTCTCGACGGCGCGCTTCAGGAACGGGCCGCCGGACGCGGTCAGCAGGATCTTGGCAACGCCGGCGTCTTGCGGCGCGCGTGCGTAATTGCCTGGCAGCGACTGGAAGATGGCATTGTGCTCGCTGTCGATCGGCAGCAAGGTGGCGCCATGCTCGCGCACGGCATCCATGAACAACTGGCCCGACATCACCAGCGCCTCCTTGTTTGCCAGCAGCACTTTCTTGCCGGCGCGGGCGGCGGCCAGGGTCGGCGCCAGGCCGGCGGCGCCGACAATCGCCGCCATCACGCTGTCGGTATCAGGGCTGGCGGCGATGTCGCACAGGGCGGCTGCGCCGTGCTCGATGCTGATCGGCAGACCGGCCAGCAGCGCTTGCAGTTGCGCCGCGGCTTCGGGCGAACCGACCACGGCGCGCGCCGGGCGGTGGATGCGGCAGGCGGCCGCGAGTTCGTCAACCCGGCTGTGCGCGCTCAGCGCATAGACCTGGTAGCGCTCGGGATGGCGCGCCAGCACGTCAAGGGTCGAGGCGCCGATCGAACCGGTGGCGCCCAGGATGGTGATGCGTTGCATGTAAACTTCCTTCTAGAGCCGGGAGGCGGCGAGCGCCGCCAGTGGCAGGACCGGGACCAGTGCGTCGATCCGGTCCAGCACGCCGCCGTGGCCGGGCAGCAGGTTGCTGCTGTCCTTCATGCCGGCGCGGCGCTTGAGCTGGGATTCGAACAGGTCGCCGACGATGCTGGCGGCGACGATCAGGACAACCAGGCCGACCAGGCCGGCCCAGCCGAAACCGGCCTGGATCTGCACGGCAAAGGTGTTGGCCAGCGCTTCGCCACCGAACAGGACGCTGAGCGACACCAGCGCCAGCGTCACGACGCCGCCGCCGATCGCGCCTTCCCACGACTTGCCGGGAGAAATCGATGGCGCCAGCTTGTTCTTGCCGAAGGTCTTGCCGCAGACATAGGCAAAGATGTCGGCGGCCCAGACGATCGCCAGCACCGACAGCAGGAACACGGCCGAATAGGTGTACAGGTTGACGATGGCGGCGAAGCAGGCCACCACGCCCAGCGCGTACAGCACACTCAGTAACGTGTTGCCGGTGCTGTTCAACGGCGGCAGGCCGAGTTTCAGCGAGGGCGCAAAGCGCAGCAGCCAGAGCGCGACGCCGATGATGAACCAGGTGCTCGGATTGGCCAGCGGGCGGCCGAAGAAGGTGTAGGCAAACACGGCCGTCCAGGCCAGCGCGATCAGCACCGCGCGATTGGTGCCTGGATTGAACAGCCGGAAGCACTCCCAGATCGCCGCACCGAAGAAGACCGATACGACCACCGCAAACGCAATGTAATTGTTGGAATACAGGACTGGCAGCAACACTGCCAGCAGGACGAGCGCGGTGAGGATCCGGGTTTTTAGCATGCGTTGGTCTGTCAGTTGGTCTTTTTCGCGACCTGGTCGCCGGTTTGGCCGAAGCGCCGTTCCCGATGCTGGTACGAGGCAATTGCTTCGCTCAGCGCGTCGGGCGTGAAATCGGGCCAGAAGGTGTCGGTGAAGTACAGTTCCGCATACGCCAGCTGCCACAGCAGGAAATTGGAAATGCGCTCTTCACCGCCGGTACGGATGAACAGGTCGGGCTCGGGCGCGTAAGCCATCGCCAGGTGCGGCGCCAGCATCTCTTCCGTGTACTCTTGCACGCCCGGATTGGCCTGCACCATCTTGCCGCTTGCCTGCATGATATCCCAGCGCCCGCCATAGTTGGCGCACACGGTGACCGTCAGGCGGCTGTTGCCGGCGGTGCGGCGCTCGGCGTTGGCGATCATCTCTTGCAGCTTGGCGTCGAAACGGCTGAGGTCGCCCACCACCTTGAGGCGGATGTTATTCGCGTGCATTTTTGAGACTTCGCGCTCGAGCGCCGTCACGAACAGGCGCATCAGCAGCGAGACTTCGTCGGCCGGCCGGCGCCAGTTCTCGGACGAGAAGGCGAACAGGGTCAGGTATTCGACGCCGCGCTCGACGCAGGCCTCGACCACGCCGCGCACGGCTTCCACGCCCTTGACGTGGCCGGCGACGCGCGGCAGCAGGCGTTTAGTGGCCCAACGGCCATTGCCATCCATGATGATGGCGATATGGCGCGGCACGCGGGACGTGTCGGGGACGGCGGCGGTCGAACTTTTGAATATCATAAATCCACGAAACTGATCTTCGAAACACGGCGAAGAGATAAAGCAAAGAATAAGGGGGCAAGCAATCGCGGCGGCCGGGCCGCGCGCGCTGTTGCGCGAATGACGGCGTGCAAATGAGTCATCATAAGGCAAGCGGACCGGCCGCGGCAAGCTGCCGGGGCCGGTCCGCAGGATCGCCGCGAGGCCGATTGGCTTACACCGTCAGAATTTCTTTCTCTTTTTCGCCCAGCAGCTTGTCGATGTCGGCCACGGCCTTGTCGGTCAGCTTCTGGATTTCGTCGGACGAACGACGCTCGTCGTCTTCCGAGGCGGTCTTGTCTTTGACCATTTTCTTCAGCGCTTCATTCGCATCGCGACGGATATTGCGCACAGCAATCTTCGCGTCTTCGCCTTCGGATTTGGTCAGTTTGACCATCTCTTTGCGGCGCTCTTCGGTCAGCGGCGGGGTCGGCACGCGGATCATTTCGCCCTGCGACGACGGGTTCAGGCCGAGGTCGGCGTCACGGATCGCTTTTTCGATCGTGGCCAGCATCTTCTTTTCGAATGGCTGGACGCCGATGGTGCGCGCGTCGACCAGGGTCAGGTTGGCCACCATCGGCAGCGCGGTCGGCGAGCCGTAGTAGTCGACCATCACATGGTCGAGGATACCGGTGTGGGCGCGGCCGGTGCGGACCTTGGCCAGGTCGGCCTTCAGGGTCTCGATCGACTTGACCATGCGATCCTGGGCATTTTTCTTTACGTCAGCTAAGGACATGCTGCTCTCCTGTATGGATGTGTTGAATCAGACGTGGACCAGTGTACCTTCGTCTTCGCCCATCACCACCCGGGTCAGCGCGCCGGGTTTGACGATGGAGAAGACCTTGATCGGCAGCTTCTGGTCGCGGCACAGGGCGAACGCGGTGGCGTCCATCACCTGCAGGTGCTTGGCGATCGCTTCGTCGAAACTGATGGTTTCGTAACGGGTCGCGTTCGGGTCTTTCTTGGGGTCGGCGCTGTAGACGCCATCGACCTTGGTTGCCTTGAGGACAATCTCGGCCGAGATTTCGGCGCCGCGCAGGGCGGCGGCCGTATCGGTGGTGAAGAACGGGTTGCCGGTGCCGGCGGCGAACACGACAACCTTGCCTTCTTCCAGGTATTGCAGGGCTTTCGGGCGCACGTACGGCTCGACCACCTGTTCGATGGCGATCGCCGACATCACGCGCGCGGTGATGCCGACATGGCGCATGGCGTCGGCCAGGGCCAGCGCGTTCATGACCGTGGCCAGCATGCCCATGTAGTCGGCGGTGGCGCGGTCCATGCCCTGGGCGCCGGGCGCGACGCCGCGGAAGATATTGCCGCCGCCAATCACCACCGCCACCTGCACGCCCAGCTTCGCCACTTCCGCCACGTCGGCCACCATGCGCTCGATGGTCGCGCGGTTGATGCCGAACTGATCGTCGCCCATCAGCGCTTCGCCAGACAGTTTCAGGAGGACTCGTTGGTAGGCTGGTTTTGTCATGATGAAGCGGCTCCTAATAAATTGTTTCGAATTCGGGTCTGACCAGGGCCGGGGCGCTGATCTCATCCGTCGGGGACGGATGGCATTTTAAGGCGGGCGCTGCGCGAGGGGCGCAGCGCAGGGAGCACGGCCACGCACGCAAACCACCCGCCTTAAAAAAACGGGCCTCACGGCCCGCTTTTTGCGATTACTGCTTGTTGGCAGCCATCTGTGCCGCGACTTCAGCTGCGAAGTCGTCGACCTTCTTCTCGATGCCCTCGCCCACCACGTACATGGTGAAGCCCTTGACGGTGGTGTTCGATGCCTTCAGGTATTGCTCGATCGACTGCTTGTCGTTCTTCACGAATGCCTGGTTCAGCAGCGACACTTCTTTCAGGTACTTCTGGATCGAGCCTTCGATGCGCTTGGCAACGATTTCGTCCGACTGCACTGGCTTGCCGGCGGCAGTTGCGGCGTCCGCATCTTCCTTGGCTTTCAGTTGTGCAACCGAACGCTCTTTTTCGATCATTTCAGCAGGCACTTGCTCCGACGACAGCGAGACTGGCTTCATGGCAGCGATGTGCATGGCCAGGTCCTTGCCGACTTGCTCGTCCGCACCTTCGAAGTCGACGATGACGCCGATACGGGTGCCGTGCAGGTACGACGCCAGCTTGCCGGTGGTTTCGAAACGCTGGAAGCGGCGCACGGTCATGTTCTCGCCGATCTTGCCGATCAGGGCGGTACGCACGTCGTCGAAGGTCTTGCCGTCGTGCGGCAGGGCCGACAGGGCAGCGACATCGGCTGGATTGTTTTCGGCGACCAGCTTGGCAGCCAGGTTGACCATGGCCAGGAATTCGTCGTTCTTGGCGACGAAGTCGGTTTCGCTGTTGACTTCGACCAGCGCGCCGACGTTACCTGAAATGTAGGTCGCGACCACGCCTTCGGCGGTCACGCGTGCCGATGCCTTCGATGCCTTGCCGCCCAGCTTGACGCGCAGGATTTCTTCAGCACGGCCCATGTCGCCATCGGCTTCGGTCAGTGCTTTTTTGCATTCCATCATTGGCGCATCGGTCTTCGCGCGCAGTTCGCCCACCATCGCTGCAGTAATCGCTGCCATGTTGTTTCTCCTAAATGTTGATCGCTTGCGGGCCGCTACAACAGCCACCCGTGAATATTTGGCTTAAAAAAAGGGGGGCTCGTATGACTCGGCGCCCCCTTCGATCGCGGTGCGGGCATAGCGCCCGCCCGTGATTATAAATGCATTACGCCTGCTCGGACACTTCGACGAAATCGTCGCCGCCGGCTTTGACCATCTCGACGACGTCGTTGGTGGCGCTGGCACGGCCTTCCAGGATCGCATCGGCAACGCCGCGTGCGTACAGGGTGATTGCTTTCGACGAGTCGTCGTTACCCGGGATGATGTGGGTCACGCCTTCTGGCGAGTGGTTGGTATCGACGATGCCGATGACCGGGATGCCCAGCTTGCCGGCTTCGGTGATCGCGCCTTTGTGGTAGCCGACGTCGACGACGAAGATCGCGTCAGGCACGCCGCCCAGGTCCTTGATGCCGCCGATCGACTTTTGCAGCTTTTCCATTTCGCGCGAGAACATCAGCGCTTCTTTCTTCGACATCTTTTCGACCGAACCGTCTTCGAGCTGGACTTCCATCTCTTTCAGGCGCTTGATCGAGGTCTTGATGGTCTTGAAGTTGGTCAGCATGCCGCCCAGCCAGCGCTGGTCGACGTAAGGCACGCCGGCGCGCTGGGCTTCAGCGGCGATGATGTCGCGTGCCTGGCGCTTGGTGCCGACCATCAGGATGGTGCCGCGGTTGGCCGAGATCTGCTTGATGGTTTTCATCGCATCCTGGTACATCGCCATGGTTTTTTCCAGGTTGATGATGTGGATTTTGTTGCGATGACCGAAGATGAACGGTGCCATCTTTGGGTTCCAGAAACGGGTCTGGTGGCCGAAGTGAATACCGGCTTCCAGCATTTCGCGCATAGTAACGGACATGTAATTCTCCAGGGTTGGGTCTTGAATGTGGCCAGTCACCATATAGGCACCCTTGTGGGCCACACTCGCGATTTTGCTCATTAAAAAAGACAGTTTTTACAACATTGCCGGACGCGAATCCGAGCAACCCGAGATTCTAGCGGAATTTGGCCTTTCTTTCAAGCGCGCCGATGAGCGCCAGCCGCTTGACGCTCCCAGCCCTCGCTCTGCGCCGGCGACTTCCCTTATAATGAACCGTTATCGCCCGGGCATTCTTCCACGCTGTCCGCCGGCTCAACCGTTATTTGCAGGATACGACACCCCATGGTCTCCCCCATCAAGACTGCTGAAGAAATCGAAGGCATGCGCGCCGCGTGCCGCCTCGGCTCGGAAGTGCTCGACTACATCACCCCGTTCATCAAGCCCGGCGTCACCACCGGCGAACTCGATCGCCTGGCGCACGACTACATGGTCAATGTGCAAGGCACGGTGCCGGCCACGCTCAATTACGCGCCGCCCGGCTACCCGCCCTTCCCCGGCTCGATCTGCACCTCGCTCAACGACGTGATCTGCCACGGCATCCCGGGCGAGCGCGTGCTCAAATCGGGCGACGCCCTGAACATCGACATCACGCCGATCACCAAGGACGGTTTTCACGGCGATAACAGCCGCATGTACCTGGTGGGCGAACCGTCGATCATGGCGCGCCGCCTGTCCGAGATCACCTTCGAATGCATGTGGCTCGGCATCGCCGCCGTCAAGCCGGGCAAGCACCTGGGCGACATCGGCCATGCGATCCAGAAGCACGCGGAGAAGAACGGCTACAGCGTGGTGCGCGAATTCTGCGGCCACGGCGTCGGCCGCGTGTTCCACGAAGAGCCGCAGGTGCTGCACTACGGCCGCCCGGGCACGCTCGAAGAACTCAAACCCGGCATGATCTTCACGATCGAACCGATGATCAACGCGGGCAAGCGCGACATCAAGGAAATGCCGGACGGCTGGACCATCAAAACCAAAGACCGCAGCCTGTCGGCGCAGTGGGAACACACCGTGCTGGTCACCGAAACCGGGGTCGAAGTCTTGACCATGTCGGCCGGCAGCCCGCCGCCGCCCGCGATCGCGCTGGCGCTGCTGGGCGAGTCGTTCGGGGCCAACAACGCCGTTCCGGCTTAAGCCGCCATGGGCCAGGCCGCCGTCCTCGAAGCCGCGCGCACCACGCTGCGCCAACGCCTGAAATCCGAACGCCAGCTGATCTTCGCGGCGTTCGAACAAGACGGCAAGCCCGAGAAGCTGCTGCGCAATCTGCGTAAATGCGTCGACGCCGTCCTGACCGACGCCTGGCGCGCGGCCGGCCTGCCGCTTGACACGGCGCTGGTGGGCGTGGGCGGCTACGGACGCGGCGAGCTGTTTCCGTATTCCGACGTCGACCTCCTGATCCTGCTCGGCCGCCCGGCCGACGCCATCACCCAGGCGCGCCTGGAAAGCCTGGTCCAGTTGCTGTGGGACCTGGGACTCGAGATCGGCCACAGCATCCGCACCGTCGACGAATGCATGGTCGAGTCGAACGCCGACATCACCGTGCAAACCAGCCTGCTGGAAGCGCGCCTGGTGGCGGGCGACTGCGCTTTGTTCGACGAACTGCAGCGGCGCTACCGCGACCAACTCGATCCGCAAGCTTTTTTCCAGGCCAAGACCGCCGAGATGCGGCTGCGCCACGCCAAGTACGAGTACACCGCGTTCGCGCTGGAGCCGAACTGCAAGGAAAGCCCGGGCGCGCTGCGCGACCTGCAGGTGATCCTGTGGGTGGCCAAGGCCGCCGGCCTGGCCGACAGCTGGGGCCAGCTGGCCACGCGCGGCCTGATCACGCGCATGGAAGCGCGCCAGCTGATGGAAAAGGAACGCGCCTTCAAGGACATCCGCATCCGCCTGCACCTGCACACCAGGCGCCGCGAAGACCGCCTGGTGTTCGACGTCCAGACCGCGATCGCCAAAACGCTGGGCCTTGAGGACACGACGGGCGGCCCGGGCGCGCGCCGTCCGAGCGAGCTGCTGATGCAGCGCTACTACTGGGCGGCCAAGACGGTGACGCAGCTGAACACCATCCTGCTGCAGGATATCGAGGCCCAGCTGTTCCCGCAGCCGGCGGTGCCGTTCCCGATCGGGCCCTACTTCAACCAGCTGGGCAGCCTGATCGACGTGGTGCACGACGAGACCTTCGAACGCCATCCGCCGGCGATCCTGGAGCTGTTCGTGACCATGACCGAGCGGCGCGAGATCAAGGGCCTGAGTGCGCGCGCTACCCGCGCCTTGTGGCATGCGCGCACGCGCATCGACGAGCGCTTCCGCGCCGATAGCGCCAACAAGGCCATGTTCCTGCGCATCCTGCAGGCCCCGCGCGGCCTGGTGCACGCACTGCGGCGCATGAACGAATTCGGCATCCTGGGGCGCTACCTGCCGGCGTTTCGCAAGATCGTGGGCCAGATGCAGCACGACCTGTTCCACGTGTACACCGTCGACCAGCACATCATGATGGTGGTGCGTAACCTGCGCCGCTTCACGATGCCCGAGCACGCGCACGAGTACCCGTTCTGCAGCCAGCTGATGGCCGACTTCCACGACCGCTGGGTGCTGTATGTGGCGGCGCTGTTCCACGACATCGCCAAGGGCCGTGGCGGCGACCATTCCAAGCTCGGCATGATCGACGCCGAAAACTTCTGCCGCGAGCATGGCATGACGCTCGAGGACACCGAGCTGGTGGTGTTCCTGGTCGAACAGCACCTGACCATGTCGACCGTGGCGCAAAAACAGGACCTGTCCGATCCCGACGTGATCGCCGCCTTTGCGACGCTGGTCAAGGACGAGCGCCACCTCACTGCGCTGTACCTCCTGACCGTGGCCGACATCCGCGGCACCAGTCCCAAGGTCTGGAACGCATGGAAGGCCAAGCTGCTGGAAGACCTGTACCGGGTAACCTTGCGCGTGCTGGGGGGCGAGCCGCACACCGCCGACCGCCAGCTGCGCATGCGCCAGAAGGAAGCGCTGGCCACGCTGCGTCTGTTCGGCCTCGACGCCGACGCCCACGAGGCGTTGTGGAAGCAGCTCGACGTCGCCTATTTCCTGCGTCATGACGCTTCCGACATCGCCTGGCAGACGCGCGCCCTGTTCGACAAGGTCGACAGCGCCAAGCCAGTCGTCAAGGCGCGCCTGGCGCCGATCGGCGAAGGCTTGCAGGTGGCGGTGTACGTGAAAGACCAGCCGGATCTGTTCGCGCGCATCTGCAGCTACTTCGACCGCAAGAACTTCAGCATCGTGGACGCCAAGATCCACACCACGCGCCATGGCTATGCGCTCGACAGCTTCCTGGTCACGGACGAAAACTTCGCCGGCAGCTACCGCGACATCATCAGCCTGATCGAGCACGAACTGTGCGCACTGCTGGTGTCGCAAGACCCGCTGCCGCCGGCGGTGCGCGGACGGTTGTCGCGCATGTCGCGCACCTTCCCGATCACGCCGATCGTGGAACTGCGCCCCGATGAACGCGGCCAGTTCCACGTGCTCTCGATTGCCGCCAACGACCGCATGGGATTGCTGTACTCGATCGCCAGCGTGCTGACCCGCTACCGGCTCAACCTGCACACCGCCAAGGTCCTGACCCTGGGCGAGCGGGTCGAGGACGTGTTCCTGATCGACGGCCCGGCCCTGAACAACGCCCGCACCCAGCTGCAGCTCGAGACCGACCTGCTCGACGCGCTCAAGGTCTGATCCTCTACCTCGTATTTCGATTCACTTTTTTTGCAAAGTTTTACCAATGACTGAACCACTGCGCCTTTCCAAACGTATGTCCGAACTCGGCCTGTGCTCGCGCCGCGAAGCCGATGAATGGATCGCCCGCGGCTGGGTGCGGGTGGACGGCAAGGTCGTCTCGGAACTGGGCAGCAAGGTGCTGCCGACCCAGCGCGTCACGGTCGAACGCCAGGCCGCGGCCGAGCAATCCAAGCGCGTGACGGTGTTGATCAACAAGCCGGTCGGCTACGTCAGCGGCCAGGCCGAAGATGGCTATACGCCGGCGGTGGCCCTGATCAAGCCAGAGAACCGCTGGGCCGAGGACGCGTCGAAAGAACAGTTCCATCCAACCCAGCTGCGTAGCCTGGTGCCGTGCGGCCGGCTGGACATCGATTCGGTGGGCCTGTTGGTGCTGTCGCAGGACGGCCGCATTGCCAAGGTGCTGATCGGCGAGAACACGGCGGTCGACAAGGAATACCTGGTGCGGGTGCAGTACACCAAGGGCGGCAAGCTGCCGGAGAGCGACCTCAAAAAGCTCAATCACGGCCTGTGGATGGACGGTAAAGCGCTGCTGCCGGCCAAGGTGCGCTGGCAGAATGACGATCAATTGAGTTTTACCCTGCGCGAGGGCAAGAAGCGCCAGATCCGGCGCATGTGCGATATGGTGGGGTTGAAGGTGCTGGGGCTCAAGCGCGTGCGTATCGGGCGCGTCAAGCTGGGCAATCTGCCGGAAGGCCAGTGGCGTTATCTGCTGCCGGAAGAACAGTTCTGATCAGGTAGGGTTGGCCCAGGCCAACCCTACGTGTCATGCCGACGGCACGGGCGCGTCTTGCGCCAACAGCTGCTCGGCTTTCAGCTCGTGCCAGAACGCTGCCGGAATCTGCACCTCCATCAACGCCGCATTGCGCTTCAAGTGTTCCGGACTGCTGGCCCCGGGAATCGTGGCCGCCACCACCGGATGCGCGGCCCCGAACTGCAGCGCCGCCGCCGCCAGGTCGACGCCATGGCGCGCCGCCACCTGGCGCAGGCGCTCGCGCCGCGCAAGCTTGTCCTCGTCCGCCGGCGCGTAGTCGTAGTTCGGACCACCGGCCAGGAAGCCCGAATTGTACGGCCCACCCAGCACCACGTGCGCACCACGCTCGGCACACAGCGGAAACAGTTCGGCCAGCGGCGTGGTCTCCATCAGCGTATAACGCCCGGCCAGCAGGAAGATGTCGGGATCGGAATCGCGCAGCGCGCGCAGGCACGGGTCGAGCGTGTTCACGCCCAGGCCCCAGCCCATGATCACGCCCTCGTCGCGCAGCTTGACCAGGCCTTCGAAGGCGCCGCCCTTGCCGGCCGCGATCGCGTAATAGTGCTCGTATTCGGCCTGGCTGAAGCGGTCCGGCGACAGGTCGTGCACATAGACGATGTCGATATGCGACAGCGCCATGCGCTGCAGGCTGTCCTCGACCGAGCGGCGCGCGCCGTCGGCGCTGTAGTCGGTGACGCGCCGGAACGGCAGGCCGCCCACGAACGGGTCGGCGATTTCCGGCGTCCGGCTCGGCACCAGCAGGCGTCCGACCTTGGTCGAGAGGGTGTACTCATCGCGCGGCCGGTTGCGCAGCGCCGTGCCGAAACGGTGCTCGGACAGGCCGGCGCCGTAGTGCGGCGCAGTGTCGAAGTAACGAATGCCCGCCTCCCAGGCCGCATCGACGGTGGCCTTGCCCGCCTCTTCGCTCGTGTGGCGGTACATGTCGCCCAGCCCGGTGCCGCCCAGGCCCAGGCGCGTGATGGGTTGATAGCGCTGGCTCATAGGATGTCCTTTCTTCTTGGCTTGAACAAAGGACGCATCCTGCCTGGCGCGCGAGGATGTGGGCGCACGCTTGGCGCACCCTTGCCGCACCCTTGACGCACCTTGGCGCGGTCGGGATGCCAGGTCTTTCCGTACCCGAGCGGCCTGCTCCGTTAGCTGCCCGTGTCACGGCAGCGGCAACGCGGCCACCGCACTCGCGGCCGCGGCCGGCACGGGAGCGGCGGCCGGCGTACCGCGTTCGACGATCGACAGGACCAGTTGCACCAGGAATGAATGCATGGTCGGATTCCAGATGTCGTTGTGGTCGCTCATCAGGTCCCTGGTAGTGCGGATGTTCCAGATCGGCATATCCGGCGGCGCGTCCATGTGGTGCTGGTCTGCCACCGCCTTGCAGTCGCCGGGGGCGTCGCAGCGCGTCAGCATTACTGCCGGCGTGGACGCCGCGGCAGCGGCCGCGGCTGCCGGCGTGGCGGCGGGCGCGCGATACAGTGTGCGCGGGTCGTCGAAGCAGGTCTGCGCGGGCTTGGTCGCCGGCTGCGCCAGCGCGGCCGACGCAGCGGCCTGCACCGGCCGATTGGCCACCTGCGGCGACGGGCATGATGGCTGCACCGTGAGCTGGTGCGTGACGAACGGCAGGTAATGCCCCACCGCCGAACGGTACATGGCGGCCGGGGCGTCGTCCGAATATTTATTCAGCAAGGAGCGCGCGAAGCGCCCCGCGGGAAACGTCTTCCCGGTCGCCCAATCCGCCTTCGAGGTGATCATGATCAGATGCGGTAACTGGTTGTCCTTGTATCGGCGCGACCTTGCCATCGACAAGTGCGGCCGCAGCTGCATCGCTTCGAACGCCGGATTGATGAGGACCACCATGTCCCAGCGCTTGCCCTCATTGACCGTCGACGCGTCGGTGCTGGTCCTGTCGTCCGGGTAGGGGTCGTCGATAATCTGGGACAAGATGGAATGCGAGACCGAGGAATACGTGATTGCCGCGCCAAAGCTGTGGCCGATCAGCACCAGCCGCGAGGTCGGATGGGCGACGCGGTGGTTGGCCAGCTTGCGAAACAATTCAAACACCGCGCCGTCGCCCACCGCCTGCGCCGTCGTCTTGCGTTCCCAGAACGTGATGTTGTCCAGCACCGGCAGCTTGAGCGAGGCGCCGCGCCAGCCGACGTAGATGCCGAGGATTTCGCGCCTGCCCTTGGGCGAAATCTGCCGGTAGACGGTTCGTACCTGCTGCATCGCCGCGTGGAAGCTGATCAGGTTCGGGTCGTCCTGGCGCGCATTGTGTTTCCAGCCGTGCGTGAACACCACGACGATTCCGCCGGTGGCCGCGACCCTGGCCGCCGCCTCCACGGTCTGGTCCTGCTGCGCACGATTGAAGAGATTGCCGAAATCGTCGTATTCGACGAAACGCACGCAGACATCGTTGGGAACGGCTGCAGCGGGTTCGTAACAGGGTGACGTGCTCGAGGTGGCGCCCGCTGTGCTCGGGCCGGAAGTCGAGCTGATGGCGTTGCCGGTGTGATAGGGCTGTAACTCAGCGCATCCGGACAGCAAAGACAAAGCGCCAATGATGCATAAAACACATAGCATTCGATTGTGCAACATGTGACCTCCCGCAATCAATTGATCGGTAAATCAATTCATCTTTAGAGCGCCATCAATGATCGAAGCTACATCAAGTTGGTAAGCAATGCAATCTGCATGCGCATGCGCGCCAGTCGCCATGGCAGGCGCGCAACAGTGGTGCGGGCATGCCGGTTGCGCAAGTGTTAGCGCCTGTGCTCGATGCAACCTGCGATGCGCGCGCGACGTGCTATGTCAGGCCGCGCCGCGCTCGCAACCTGCGCCATACGGCGCGCGCCACCGTGTGCGCCAGCCACGAGAACAGCGCAATGACGGCGCCGAACATCGCGGGCAGGATCGGCCCCGTCACGAACATCATGCCGGACACGAAGCCGAGTAGGTATTCGCCGTGCCACAAGCGCACTACCAGCGCCAGCGCCAGCAGGCCGAAGAACAGATACTCGACCAATGCGCTGCCGCGGGAGAACAGCAGCGCCAGCACGCCGCCATACGCCAGCGCGCACAGGAAGCCGGCCAGCGGCCCGACCCGGGATGCTGCGGTGGCACGCACGGCGCGCCGCTGCACCCCGGCCACCGCCCACCAGGCCAATATGGGCGTTAAAAGCAAGCCCCACCAGCTGGAGACGGCCGGCAACGCGCGATTGGCCAGCAGGTGATGCGACGCCACCCCGCCATGGAAGTGATCCCAGGCCAGGATGGCGGCCTGGACGCCGAGCGCAAGCAGCACCAGGGGGATGCGGCGGTCAAGGGTGGGAGTGGCTGGCATGATGGTCCCCGGTGAGCGTGAAGGCGGATGAACCCGCAACCGCACCACACTAGCAGAAGCCGTTGCGCGAATCTACGCCCGGTGCGCAATCCATGCCGGCGCCATACCGTGCAGTTGCTTCAAGCGCCCAGCACCGTCACCACGACCTTGCGCCGGTGCGGCGCGGTGCGGTGCTCCCACAGGTAGATGCCCTGCCAGGCGCCGAGCAGCAGCCGTCCGCCCCCGACCGGCACGCTCAAGCCGGTATCGGTGAGCATGCTGCGGCCATGCGCCGACATGTCGTCCGGGCCTTCGGCGTCGTGGCGGTAGGCCGGGTCGGCGTCCGGCGCCAGGCGCCCGACGATGGTTTCCAGGTCGCGCCGCACGTCGGGGTCGGCGTTCTCGGTCAGCAGCAGCGAGCAGCTGGTGTGCTGCACGAAGACGTGGGCCAGGCCGCATCGCACCTTGGACGCCGCGACCACGGCGGCGACATCGTCGGTGATATCGCGCGTGCCGCGTCCGGTGGTGGAAAAGCCGAGGATGGATTGGTGCGCCATGGTGCTGCCCTGTCGAAGCGGTTGACTCGCGCATCATAGCAGCCGGTAACGTGGCAGCCGGTGACGTGGCGGCCGCGCGCCGCTAGTCGCGCCGGCGCTCGGCCAGGAACTGCTGCGCGCGCGGATGCTGCGGCTTTGTGAAAAATTCCTCGGGCGTCGCTTTTTCCAGGATCTCTCCTTCGGCCATGAACCAGATGCGATCGGCCACCTCGCGCGCAAAGCCCATCTCGTGGGTCACGCAGACCATGGTCATGCCCTGCTGCGCCAGCGCGCGCATCACGCCCAGCACTTCGCCCACCATCTCCGGGTCGAGCGCGCTGGTCGGCTCGTCGAACAGCATGATCGCCGGACGCATCGCCAGCGCACGCGCAATCGCCACCCGCTGCTGCTGGCCGCCGGAGAGCGCATTCGGATAGGCGTCGGCCTTGTGCGCCAGCCCGACGCGCTCGAGCAACTGCAAGGCACCCTCGCGCGCCTCGGCCCTGGTGGCGCGCTTCAACTGCACCGGCGCCAGCATGCAATTCTCCAGCGCCGTCAGGTGCGGGAACAGGTTGAAACTCTGGAACACGAAGCCGATGCCGGCGCGCAGCGCATTCACGTCGACGCCTTTGGCATGAATGTCGCGGCCGTCGATGGCGATGCGTCCGCCGTCGATTTCCTCCAGCCGGTTGAGGGTGCGGATCAGGGTCGACTTGCCCGAACCCGACGGTCCGCACACCACCAGCACTTCGTTCTTCGCCACCTGCTCGCTGATGTCTCTGAGGGCGTGATAGTCGCCGTACCACTTGTTGACTTTATCGAGGACGATCATGGTTCGGTTCTTTCAGGATGCCTGCACGGCGCGCCGCTGCAGGCGCCGCTCGAGCAGGAAGGCCAGGCGCGACAGGCCGAAGCACAGAATAAAATAGGTCAGCGCCAGGATCAGGTACACCTGCACCGCCTGGGTGAACACCAGCGTGTTGATCTGGGTGGCGATGAACGATACTTCCGACAAGCCGATGATGTAGCCGAGCGAGGTGGCCTTGATGGTCGAGACCAGCTGGCTGACGATCGACGGCAGGCCGTTTTTCAACGTCTGCGGCAGCACCACCAGGCGCAGCGCCTGCGCATACGACAGCCCCAGCGAGCGGGCGCTTTCCAGCTGCCCTTTCGGCAGCGCGCGGATGCCCGCGGCCACGATCTCGGCCAGGTAGATGCTGTCGAACACCACCAGCACGATCAGCATGGTGGTGGCTTGCCCGGTCTTGATGCCGGTAACGGCCGGGAGGAAGAAGTAGACCCAGAACAGCACCAGCAGCAGCGGCACCGCACGCACGATCTGCACCAGCACCGAGGTCGGCCAGCGCAGCGCGCGGTACGGGCTGACGCGGGCCACGCCCAGCAGCAGGCCGAGCGGCATGGCCAGCACCAGCGCGGCGGCGGACAGCAATACCGTCAGAGTCAGGCCGCCCAGCGGGCCGTCCGGGTATTGGCCGACCAGGAAGTACAGCCAGTAGGTATCGATCAGTTCGAGCATCGCATTCCCTCAGGCCGTGCGCACCGGATAGCGGCGCTGATACAGGTGCGCCGCACCGGCGATCAGCAGCGACACGGTGAGGTAAGCCAGCGTGGCGAAGGTGAACGCCTCGACGCTGCGAAAGCTCGCGGTTTCGACGCGCGCGGCCTGGTACATCATCTCGGCGGCGCCGATCACGGTGGCCACGCTGGTGTCCTTCCACAGGTTGACGCTCTGCGACAGCAGCGGCGGCACCGAGGCGCGCAGCGCCTGCGGCAGCAGCACCAGGCGCACCGCGGCCACGCGTCCCAGGCCGAGCGAACGCGCCGCTTCGAGCTGGGTCGGCGGCACCGCACGGATGCCGCTGCGGATATCCTCGGCCATGTGCACGCCGCTGTACAGGCTCAAGGCGATCACGGCGCACACCGCTTCCGGGTTGTTGGCGTACAGGACCTCGCGCGCGGCTTCAGGCAGCAGCTCGGGAAAGGCAAAGTACCAGAACAGCAGGTGCGCCAGCAGCGGCACGTTGCGGATGCTTTCGACAAGGGTCGCGCCAACCGCGCGCAGTGGCGCGAAGGTCGAGGTGCGCATTACCGCCACCAGCGCGCCGAACGGCAGCGCGAAGGCAAAGCTCGCTGCCGTGAGCTGCAGCGACAGTATCAGGCCCTGGATCAGCCAGTCATGGTACTGGCCGGATTGCAGGATGGTCGGATCGAAGAACTGCAAGGACGGCTCAGATCTTGTCGGTGCTGATCTTGAAGCTGCGCTTGGCGATGTTGGCGCGGCTGCCCGGGCCATACCACTTGTTGAACAACTGCTCGGCGCCGCCGCTCGCTTCGAGCTCGCGCAGGGCGGCGTCGACCACGTTCTTGAGGCCTTTCTCGCCCTTGCGCAGGCCGAGCGCGATCGACTCGTTGCCGATCGACGGCGCCAGGATGGTGAAGCCCTTGGCGGCCGGGCCGAGTTTGCCGTAGTCGGCCAGCAGCGACGATTCGTCGTTCACATACGCCACGCCCTTGCCCTGGCGCAGCGCCTGGAATGCCTGCTGGGTGTTCTCGAACGTGACCACCTGGGCGCTCGGCACCGCGGCGCGCATATTGGTTTCCTGGGTGCCGCCGCGCACCGTGACCACCTTCTTGCCGGCCAGCTGGGCCAGCGAAGTGATGCCGCTGCCCGCGCGCACCATCACCTTGGAGCCGGTAACGAAGTGGGTCAGGGCGAAGTCGACCTGCGCTTCGCGTTCCTTGTTGTGGGTCAGCGAGGCGGCCAGGATGTCGACGTGGCCCTGCTGCAGCTCGGGGATGCGCGCCGCCACCGCCATCTGCTTGAACACCGGCTTGACGCCGATTTTCTTCGCCACCGCGCTGGCCAGGTCGATCTCGTAGCCGACCAGCTGGCGCGTCCTGGGGTCGATGAAGCTGTTCGGTTCATCGGTGCCGAGCACGCCGAACACGATCTGGCCCTTCTGCTTGATGTCCGCCAGCTGGTCGGCATGGGCCAGGTTGGCGCCCAGGGAAGCGCTGAGGGCGACAGCGCCCAGGATGAGGTGACGGCGGGTGATCATGGATGCTCCAGACGGCGAAAATTCGATCGTGCGAGTATAAAGCAAACGTTTATATGCAAATACGAATTATTAGCCATAAGAAAATGCTCAACCAGGCATATAGGGCAATGCATCGAAGGCAACCCGTGCGACTGGAACATCGAAACATTGTCACAATAGCCTCAACATCGATCGGAGACTCCATGCTGCTCGCCACCTACAACGTTAACAGCATCAACAGCCGGCTCGACGCCCTGCTGCATTACCTCGAGGAGCGCCAGCCGGACGTGGTCTGCCTGCAGGAGCTGAAGGCGCCGCAGGAGAAATTCCCGGAGCAAGCGATCCGCGACGCCGGCTACCACGCCCTGTGGCAGGGTCAGAAAAGCTGGAACGGGGTCGCCATCGTCACCCGCGAACCGGCCGAGCTGGTGCAGCGCGGCCTGCCGGGCGACGACACCGACGAGCAAAGCCGCTACATCGAGGCGGTGTACCAGGGCGTGCTGGTGGCCTGCCTGTACCTGCCGAACGGGAACCCGGCGCCGGGACCGAAGTTCGACTACAAGCTGGCCTGGATGGAGCGCCTGATCACGCGCGGCGCCGAACTGATTGAGGCGGGCGTGCCGGCAGTGCTGATGGGCGACTTCAACGTGATCCCGACCGGGCGCGATGTCTACAAACCCGAGCGCTGGCTTGACGACGCCCTGTTCCGCCCCGAAACGCGCGCCGCGTTCGAGCGCTTGACGGCGCAGGGCTGGCTCGATTCGCTGCGCCACCTGCATCCGGACGAAACGATTTATACCTTTTGGGATTACTTCCGCAATGCCTTCGGGCGCGACGCCGGATTGCGCATCGACCACCTGCTGCTCAGCCCCAGCCTGCAGCCGGCCTTGAAAGCGGCCGGCGTCGACAAGTTCATGCGCGGGCGCGAAAAGCCGAGCGACCACACGCCGACCTGGATCGAACTCGATACTGACGCCATCGGCTAAACCCACTATTTTCTGCGGCGCGCCCTACAACAGGGCCGCCGCCAATCAACAAGGAGCCACCATGAAACAACTGTTCATTCTCGCATCCGCCCTGCTTCTTCCATTGGGCGCGCAAGCGGTCTCGATGCCGGGATTCTGCGCCAAGGGCATCGGCAAGGACGAAGCCCAGGTCTGCGCCCATCCAGGGTCGACCGAATCCGAAGGGCTGGTCTACGCCCTGTACCGCTCGGCGCTGGAAAAGCTCGACGCCGGCAAGTCGAAAGACCTGCAGGAAGAGCACACCAAATGGTGGGACGGCGTCAAGAAATGCGCCACGTCGCAGCAAATGGGTTCGTGCATCAGCAACGCCTACGGCAGCCGCATGCTGCAACTGCAGAACAACTACAAGCTGGTGAAAACCACCGGCCCGGTCAACTACACTTGCGCCGACAAGAGCAAATTCCAGGCGACCTTCTTCGACACCACGCCCAAGTCGATGGTGGCGCTGCGCGGCGACCAGCACCTGCTGCTGCGCGGCGAACCGAGCGGCAGCGGCATCGCCTACGGCAACCGCCAGGACGAGTACAAGGAACACCAGGGCAAGATCACGCTCAAGTGGGGCGCGAATGCCAAGGAATTAAGCTGCAAGAAGGCGTGACGGACGTGACGGGCGCGCCAACGGCGCGATCGTGACAGCATCCTGATGCTATTAAACTGGGGCGGACATGCGTTATGCTGGCCGCCCCTGTCCATTTGCGCCTGCCGCTTTTTTCCGCCATGCTCACGCCAGAACAGTTATTCGGTTTTCTCGCTGCCGCCGTCCTCATCACCCTCTCGCCCGGCCCCGACAACCTGATGGTGCTCAGCACCGGCATCGCCAAGGGACGCCTGCGCGGCATCGCCTTTGGCCTGGGCTGCGCCATGGGCTGCATTAGTCACACCGTGCTGGCGGTGATCGGCGTGAGCGCGCTGATTGCGGCCTCGCCGACCGCGTTCACGGCGCTGAAAATCGTCGGCGGACTGTATCTGATCTGGATGGGATGGGGCGCGATCCGCAGCCGCGGCAACGCGCGCGTGTCGGCCCAGGGCGCGCCGGATGAACCGGCCATGCGCCTGTTCGCCAAGGGCCTGATGGTGGCGGCGATCAATCCGAAAGTGGTGCTGTTCTTCCTGTCGTTCCTGCCGCAGTTCGTGGTCGCTGCGCGCGGCGACGCCAATCTGCAGATCGGCATGCTGGGGATCGTGTTCACGCTGCAGGCGGCGGTGATCTTCAGCCTGCTGGGGTATTTTTCCGGGTCGATCGGCCAGTGGCTCAATCGCACCCCGCGCGCCGGCATGTGGCTGGACCGGATCGCGGGGACGGTGTTTATCGGCCTGGGTTTGCGCCTGATCGTGGCGCGCTGATCATGCCGCCGGCTCGTGGATCGGGCAGCGGTTGAACGACGAGCGGAATTCGCGCGAGGTCTTCATCACGTCACGGCGGGCGCGGTTGATGCCGCCCAGCGGACGGTGCGCGGCCAGGCAGTTCCACTGGTCGAACGCGGTTTCGTCTTCCAGGCGCGGCGACGACGCATCCCAGCTCGATTGCGGCTCGATGCGCACGCGCGCCACGGCGATGTACGGGCTCAGGTCTTGCGGCCACTCGACCGCGGCGTCTTCGATCGGCATCTGGTCCAGGTCCACGTTCAGCTGCACGCGCAGTTCCCATTCCCCGCCCTGGCCCGCAAAGTGCGCACCGAGCGCTGCGCGCTGGGCATCGTCTTCGCTCTTGATCGATTCGCCGTCGAGCGAGGTCAGTTGCGGCGCTACCGGGGCCAGGGAAAGCTTGGCCATGTAGCCGCCGTACAGGTACGGCGTCTGGCTGAAATAGGTTTCGCCCAGTGGATGGTGCTGCGGTTCGCCGCCCATCGATTTGAGTTTGCCGCTCTCGCCGCCCACCGCTTCGAGCGCCGCTTCGGCGCCGCGCATCACTGCCGAAATCACCTTCTTGCCGGTCTCGATGCGGTTGGTGGTGGCGGCCAGCAGCTTGACGTTGGCCAGGAAGGCTTTCGGCGTCGGCGCCGAAAACGCCGGGCCGTTCACCATCAGGAAGTCTTGCGAGTGGCCTTGCTTGGCCGTGTCGAAACGTTCGCCCGGCACGTTCAGCACCTTCATCGCCACCGCGCGCGGGGTCGAGACGCTGTCCGGCAGCTGTTCGGCCGGCGGCGACGACCAGCGCAGCAGCACGTCGTAGCTGCCGGCCTGGCCGAACAGGCCTTGCGCCAGTTGCGGCGGCAGGTTGTCGAGCACCGTGAGTTTACCGCGCACCAGCGCATGGCCCTTCGCGTGCACGGCGCGGTGCGCATGGCCTTCGGCCTCGGCCACCTTGCGCGCCATCTCGACGAACACGTTCTGCATGGTGTGGATGGTTTCGGCTTCGTCGATGGCGATGTGCTCGACGTCGGCGCTGTAGGGAATCGGGGGCTTGGCGGCGGGGGTGGTCATGGAAACTCCTTGTCTGAAGCTTCCCACTGTAGCGAAGGGCGCGGCTGGTGCCGGTTCGGCAACGCACCGTCGCGGACCGAAAGATCCGCAACGGTGCGCCCTTCTGGCCTTGATTACAGCGTGATCGCCACCTTCGCGTCCTGGCCTTTGCGCGCCGGGACGGTCACCTCGAGCAGGTGCTGCTGCGCGTTCCAGGTGAAGCGCGCGGCGCTACCACCGATCGTCACCGCGCGTGGCTTGGCGGTGATGTTGTGCACCTTGACCGAGAAGCCGCGTTCGGCCGCCGCCATCGCCTTGCCGGTCTCGGTGGCGAAGTCGATCTCCAGCTTGCCGCCGGCGTGGCGGCTGGCGAAGCGCACGATCTCGTACTTGCCCTGGCTGAAGGCGTTGGCGGTTTCGCCGTCGTCGTCGTACATCTTGCCGTTCGAGGCCGCGACCGACGCGTCGTGATAGTAATGCAGGTCGATCTGGCGGCTGTTGTAGTCGCGCGTGGTCTGCGCCACTTTCGCCATCGGCACGAAGGCGCCGGCGCGCACGTACACCGGAATGCTGGCCTCGACCGGGCGTACGGTTTCCAGCACGCCGCCGCGATGGACCTGGCCGGTATGGAAGTCGAACCACACGCTGCCGCTGTTCGGGAAGTACACGTCCGTGCGGGTGGCGCCCGGCTCGGTCACCGGCGCGACCAGGAAGTCCGGGCCCCACAGGTAAGTCGAGGCGCGCTCGAACGGTTTGTCGGGATCTGTTTCGACGAACATCAGGGGCCGCATCAGCGGCATGCCATTCTGCTGATTGTCGAAGGCGATCGTGTAGTTATACGGCAGCATGGCGTAGCGCAGCCACACCGCTTCGCGCGCCAGTACCTTGGCGCGTTCGGAGCGGAACACCGGCTCGGACGGCACGGCATCCTGTGCGTGCGGGCGGAAGATCGGCTGGAACACGCCATACTGCAGCCAGCGCACATACAGTTCGTCGTCCAGCACCGGGCCGGCGAAGCCACCGAGATCCGAGTGCATATAGGCCAGGCCCTGCATGCCCATCTGCAGCGAGATCTCCATTTGCGACTGCAGGCCCGCCCAGCTGCGGCTGACGTCACCCGACCACGGGATCATGCCGAAGCGCTGCGAGCCCGAATAACCGGCGCGCATCAGGATGAACGGGCGCTCGTTCGGGAACTCCTTCTGGTAGCCCTCGGCGATCAGGCGCGCCCAGTCGTGACCATAGATATTGTGTACCTGGTCGGCCGAGCCGGTGGCGTGCTGCAGAGCGGCCGGGTGCAGTTCCGGCTCGCCCAGGTCGCCCCACCAGCCGGTGACGCCGCCCGCTTTCAGGTCGCGGTAAATCTTCCACCACCAGTCGCGCCCTTCCGCTTTGTACAGGTCGATCAGGCCCGTGTTCCCGAAGTAGAAGTCATACACGAAGGGCTTGCCGTCCTTGTCCTTCGCCAGCACGTCGTTTGCCACCGCATCCTGCCAGCGCTTGGACGTGGTCAGCACGAACGGCTCGGTGATGACCACGGTCTTGATGCCCTTGGCCTTGAAGTCGGCCATCATCTTTTCGGCGTTCGGGAAGGTGTCGCGGTCCCAGTCCATATTGCCCATGGTGCCCTTGACCGTCTTGCCGAACCAGTACAGGTCGAGCACCACGGCGTCGAGCGGGATCTTCTCTTGCTCGAATTTCTCGACCACGGCGCGCGTCTCGGCTTCGCTTTTATAGCCGAAGCGGCTGGCGAAGTTACCGAAGGCCCAGCGCGGCGGCAGCGGCTGGCGTCCGGTCAGGCCGGTGTAGCCGTCCATCACCTGCTCCCAACTCTCGCCGGCAACGACCTGGTAGGTCTTGCGTCCACCGATCACTTCGTAGCGCAGCGTGCCGTCCTTGCGGCTGTCGAAATCGAGCCAGCCGGTCTGCGGATTGTCGAAGTGGATCGCGTACTTTTTCGACGACAGCGCGACGGGAATCGTGTAGTTCAGCAGCTCGGAACGTGCGCCATAGCCGTAGTCGGCCTTGTTGTACAAACGGAAGCGATTGCCGCGCCGGTTCATGCCGACCGCGCGCGCGCCGGCGCCGTACAGGGCTTCGCCGTCGGCGAGGGCAAATTCGATGCTGTCATGCCCCTCGATGCGCCCGAAGCCGCGCTTCTCGGCTACCAATTCCTTGCCCTTGTAGGCGTAGCTGATGCGAAATGGCTTCTTGTCGACCGTGACGGCGATGCCGTCGGTGGCGAACACGATGCGCGCGCCCTCATCCCTGAACGTGACCGGCACTGCGGTCGGGGCCAGGATCACCGCGTGCGAGGTCGCATCAACACGTTCGCCTTTGGGGATGAAGGTGGTCTCGACGATCGCGCTCGAATACGGCTTGATCAGATAGCGGCCGTCGTTGGTGGCGATTTCAAGGATGTTCTGGTTGCGCGAAACGCCCTGCAGCTGGCGGTCGGCGTTCTGGGCGATGGCGAGCGGGCTGGCGCAAAGGCACAGCACTGCTCCAGCGATCGTGGTCTTGGTCATGTCGTCTCTGTCGTTATTGGGAACGGTGCGGGGAACGGTGCGGGCCGGGCCGCCGCAGGCGAAGCATGACAGAATTTTGGCAGATGAGTAACCACGTCATTCCCGCGGAGGCGGGAATCCAAGTTCGTTGCGCAGTGTCTTAAGCAAACATGAAGGTGATGCGTGCAAACTTGGATTCCCGCCTCCGCGGGAATGACGTGCTGGAGGTGCGGGCCAAAATGGTTCTGCGACGTCTCGCCCGCACTTGTTCTTACTTGTCGCCCAGCGTCAGCTGCATCAAACGCCCCTGACCATCTGCGCGCTCGTTGACCACCACGATGATGCGGCCCTGCGGGTCTTGCATGATGGCGCTGACCGAGCCGGCGCTGTATTCGTCGTCGGCCTTGTTGGCGTAGCCCGGCACCATGGCCGAGATGTCGGTCCAGGTGCTGCCGCCATCCTTCGACCAGGACAGGTAAGGACGGCCGTGCATCTTGTCGAAGCCGCCGATCACCAGCGTCTTTGGCTGCTCTTTCAGTGCCAGGAAGGCGCCGATGTACGGGTAGCCCTTGGCGTCCGTCAGCGACTCGTGGATCACGAACTTGAAGCTGCGGCCATTGTCTTCGCTGCGCATCAGGCCACCTTCGACGCCGATGAACACCTGCTGCGTGCCAGGGACCGAGTCGATGAACTGGACGTTGCGGTTTTCCATGTCGGGCAAGGTCATCGGCAGCTTGTCCTGGCTGGCCAGCGCACTGCCGTCGGCGTTCATCTGGTACGACTCCACAAACGCCATGTCGAGCGGGCACTCGCCGCCGACGAACAGACGCTCGCCGATGAAGTGGAACTTGGCGCTGTAGCACATCATCGACTCTTTCGAACCGCGCACCACTTGCCAGGTCGCGCCGCCGTCTTTCGAGGTGAGCAGGTTGCTGCCGCCGCCGGCGTTGCTGTACAGGCGGTTGTGGTGCAGCTTGATGTCCTGCATCGACAGCGTCTCGCAGTAGTACTCGTTGCACACTTTCAGGTCCTGGTCGCGCGGGATGAAGCTGGCGCTGCTGGCCATCAGGGTGCAGGTCGATGGATCGTTCTCGGTGCCGGGTGCGCCGTACCACGGCTGCATCAGCCACATGTTCTCGCCCACCATCTTGATGCGCGGCGAGCGCACGATGAAGTCGCCGTGCGGGGCCATGCCGCACGCGCCCATGCCGACCGGGCTCCAGGTCGAGCCGGGGGTGAGCGGCAGCGCGGCGCGCAGCACGCCGGAGCCTTCCGACGCGCTGTTGGCCAGCGAAACGTAGGCGTCGCCGCCATAGAAGGCGACGCTGTCCATCAGGCGCGCGCTGCTCGAGAGCAGTTCCAGTTTGGTCACGACCGGCTCCGGGGCCACCACCGGTGGCGTCACCACGACCGGCGGCGCGGGTGCCGGAACCGGCGCCGGCGCCGGGTCGTCGTTCGCGCTGCCGCAGGCGGCGAGCAGCAGCGCGCAGGCCGCGCTCATGGCCGAATACTTGATGATGTGATGCATGCGAATCCCCAATGGTTGATGGCCGTGCTTGCGGCGACATGTTCGATGGGAGGGGATTCTAGATACTGCGGCAACATCGTGTTCGGGATTATTGTCGGCCGAATGTCGCGAAACTGTAAGCTGCGCTAGCGCCCTCGAAGCGCGCTGTCGGGATTGCATATTCGTGACAAGTGGCATAGCATCGCCGCTTGCTTGCCGGCGCAGTCCGGCGGGCGTCACGCAAGGAACCTCATGAACATGCCGTCTTCTGCACCGCTCACCGGTGCCTCCGTTTCTCAAACCCGCTCATTCACCACCGTCTTCCTGATCGAACTGTGGGAGCGCTTCGGCTACTACGGCATGCAGGCGCTGATCGTCTACTTCCTGGTGCAGCGCCTCGGCTTCGACGATACGCGCGCGACCCTGGTGTGGGGCGCGGCGGCGGCACTGATCTATGTGGCGCCGGCAATCGGCGGCTGGATCGGCGACCGCGTGCTCGGCACCCGCCGCAGCATGGTGATCGGCGCCATCATCCTGTCGCTCGGCTACGCGCTGATGGCGATCCCCACCACCAACACCTGGCTCACCTTCTCGGCGCTGGGCGTGATCGTGGTCGGCAATGGCCTCTTCAAACCGAACACCGCCAACCTGGTGCGCAAGATCTACGAAGGCGACGACGCCCGCATCGACAGCGCCTTCACCATGTATTACATGGCCGTAAACATCGGCTCCACCGTCTCGATGCTGGCCACGCCGGCGATCAAGGACTACGTCAACGCCCACTACGCCGGCGAGATCGGCTGGCATGTGGCGTTCGCGGTGTGCAGCGTCGGCATGTGGGTCGGTTTGCTCACCGTGGGCCTGCTGCGCAAGAGCATCGACCATATCGGCTCGCCGCCGGATGCGCTGCCGCTCGATTGGGGCAAGCTGGCGCTGGTCCTGGGGGGCGGCGTGCTGGCCGTGTTCGCGGCCGCCGCGATCCTCGAATACCAGTGGCTGGCGCGCCTGTTCGTGTACGTGGCCGGCATCGTGGTGCTGGGCATCTTCATTTACCTGATCCGCACCAGCCATGCCAGCGAACGCGCCGGCATGGCCGCGGCGCTGGTGCTCACGCTGCAGACGGTGTTCTTCTTCATCTTCTACCAGCAGATGTCGACCTCGTTGTCGCTGTTCGCGCTGCGCAATGTGGACCTCGACTTCACGCTGTTCGGCGCCCACCTGTTCACCTGGTCGCCGGGCCAGTTCCAGGCGCTCAACGCGATCTGGATCATGATCCTCAGCCCGATCCTGGCCTGGGCCTATACCCGCGCCAGCGGCAGCCGTTTCGACGTCTCGATCGCGGCCAAGTTCGCGCTCGGCTTCGCGGTGGTGGCGGCCGGCTTCTTCACCTATGGGGTGGCCGGCGCCTTCGCGGTCGGCGGCTTGACGTCGTCATGGATCATGATCGCCGGCTACGGCCTGTATTCGCTGGGCGAACTCCTGGTCAGCGGCCTGGGGCTGGCGATGATCGCGCGCTACGTGCCGGCGCGCATGGGCGGCTTCATGATGGGCGCTTATTACGTCGCGGTCGGGATCTCGCAGTACCTGGGCGGCGTGGTCGCCACCATGGCCAGCGTACCGCAGGGGATGAGCGACCCGCTGCAGACGCTGCCGATCTATACCAGCCTGTTCAACAAGCTGGGGCTGGCGGCGATCGCCTGCACCTTCATCGCGCTGGCCGCCCTGCCGCTGATGCGGCGCCTGACGGCCGCGCATCAGGCGCATCGCTGAACCTGAAGCGACATTCGACACGAGCAAGCCGGGCAGCGCCACACGCGCCGCGCCGGCTTCTTGTAAGATAGCCGGTCATCGTCTCTCTTCCCGGCGCCAAGCATGTCCCTCACACCCGATACTCCCGCATCCCAAGCCGCGCGCGCACTCCAGGTGGCGCAGCGCGTGCATGCCATCGAGCCGTTTCGCGTCATGGAAATGGTCAAAGCCGCCGGCGAACTGAAACGCGGCGGCGCGGACGTGATCAGCATGAGCGTCGGCGAGCCCGATTTCACCGCGCCCGACATCGTCGCCAATGCCGCGATCGAGGCGATCCGCGGCGGCGTGACCCAGTACACCGAGTCGCTCGGCCTGCGCGAACTGCGCGAAGCGATTGCCGGCCACTACGCTGCAACGCAAGGCCTGGACATCGATCCGCGCCGCATCGTGATCACCGCCGGCGCCTCGGCCGGCCTGCTGCTGGCCTGCGCCGCGCTGGTGTCCGAAGGCGACGAGGTTTTGATGCCCGATCCGAGCTACCCGTGCAACCGCCATTTCGTCGCCAGCTTCGGCGGCGCCCCGGTGCTGGTGCCGTCCTCGCACCAGGACCGTTACCAGCTCACCGCCGCCCACGTCCACCAGCACTGGAGCGAGCGCACGCGCGGCGTGCTGGTGGCCTCGCCCTCGAACCCGACCGGCACCTCGATGACGCCGCAGCAACTGCGCGAAATGCTGGGCGCCACCCGCGCACACGGCGGCTTTGCCATTGTCGACGAGATCTACCAGGGGCTGTCGTATGACCACCAGCCGGTGAGCGCGCTGGCGCTGGACCCGGACGTCATCACCGTCAACAGCTTCTCGAAATACTTCAACATGACCGGCTGGCGCCTGGGCTGGCTGGTGGTGCCGGACAGTCTGGTGCCGACGTTCGAAAAGCTGGCGCAGAACCTGTTCATCTGCGCGCCGACCGTGGCCCAGCACGCGGCGCTGGCCTGCTTCCAGCCCGAGGCGCTGGCGATCTTCGAAGCACGGCGCCTGGAATTCCAGCGCCGCCGCGACTATCTGGTGCCGGCGCTGCGCGAACTCGGTTTCGGCGTGCCGGTGATGCCGGACGGCGCTTTCTACGTGTACGCCGACATCAGCCAGGTGGCGCATCGGCTAAACGGCGACAGCGCCGCGTTCGCGCTCGACGTGCTGCACCGCGCGCATGTGGCGATCGTGCCGGGGGATGACTTCGGGGTGGCGGCGCCTGGGCGCCACGTGCGGTTTTCGTATGCGACCAAATACGAGCGGATCGAGGAAGCGGTGGCGCGCCTGCGCCAGTTGTTCGCGCGGGGGTAATGCCCGGATAGGGTTGGCGGCACTGCCGCCGACCCTACGTCAGTTCGACAGCCGCTCGATCACTTCGCGCAGCGCCAGTCCACCACCACCGATCAGCACACCGAAATACACGAGCGTCAATACGTTGCCGAGATGGCCCAGCAGCACGCTCACGCCATCCTTCTGCAGCAGCCCGATCGCCAGGAACAGGATCGCCACCGCCGGGAAGGTGTTACTGAACGGGATCAGCCCGAACGGCATCATGAGCAGCACCGCGCCCAGGATCAGGGCCGCGCTGTTGATCATGTCCATGGCGCCGTCGGTCACCAGCCAGTTGATGCGGTTGGGACGGCTCACATACTCGATCTTCTTCAGCCACGACAGCGCCTTGCGCAGCAGCGGGCGCAGCTTGCGGGTGCCGATCACGCGGTGCTGCAGCCTGGACGGAATCCACAGGTCGCGCCGCAACAACCGGCTGACGCTGATCAGGAGGATGGCGGCGCCGAACACGGTGCTCACGCCGGGGATCGATACGGGAATCAGGAACACCAGCGTCAGGAGCGCCACCAGGATCAAGAGGCCATCGTTGCCGACCCGCTGGATCAGTTCACTCAAGGTGATGCCGGTGCGCGGCATCGAGCGCACCAGGGCGCGCAGGCGCTGGGAAATCGGGGCACTGTGCATTGCGTCTTTCATTTCTCGGTCGTGTGGGTGGATCCGGGCAGCAGGAAGGCGGCGCGCGCAGCGACGCGTGGCGAGGCAATCAGTGGATCGCAGCGCCTGCCACCGGCACGCCGGCGGCCAGCGCCTCGATCAGCGCGCCGGGCGCCACCGGCTTGACCAGGTAGCGGTCGAACCCGGCCGCCAGCGCGCGTTCGCGGTCGCTTGGCTGGCCGTAGCCGGACAACGCCAGCGTCAGCGGGCGCGCTTGCGCCGGGCGGGCGTCCCAGGTGGCGCGCAGGCGCGTCATCAGTTCGTAGCCGTCGATGCCGGGCAGGCCGATGTCGCACACGATGGCATCGAAACCGCCGGCCAGCGCCAGCGCCAGGCCGGCGTGGCCGTCGCACGCCATCGCCACCTGGTGGCCTTCCAGTTCGAGCAGCATGCGCAGTACTTCGCAGGCGTCGGCATTGTCTTCCACCACCAGGATGCGGCGCGCCGCGCTGCTGCCCGGCGCTGGCGGCGGCGCCGCGTCGCCGACGACGATGGCGCTCGAGCGCGGCAGGCGCACGGTGAAGGTGCTGCCCTGCCCCGGCCCGGCGCTGGCGGCGGCCACGCTGCCGCCGTGCATGCCGACCAGGTTGCGCACCACGTTCAGGCCCACGCCCAGGCCGCCCTCGGAGCGGGCCAGCGTGCGCGGGCCCTGGGTGAACAGGTCGAACGCGCCCAGCATGGTCTCTTCGGCCATGCCGCAACCGTTGTCGCTGATGGTGACGACGATGCTGTCGCCGCAATCGACACTGACCCGCACCCGGCCGCCATCCTGGGTATACTTCGAGGCGTTGCCGATCAAATTCGTAAACACCTGGGTCAGGCGCACGCCGTCGCCGTCGACCACCACATCGCCATCGACCACGCCGAGGTCGAGCTGCTGGTTGCGTTCGCGCACGCGCGGCAGCACGGTTTCCGCGGCCTGGTCGAGCACCTCGGACAGGCGCAGCGGCTGGATCGCCAGCGTGATCTTGCCGCTCGAGAGGCGCGCGGCGTCGAGCAGGTCGTCGAGCAGGCGCGCCATGTGGCCGACCTGGCGCCCGATCACGTCGGTCAGGTGCTTGTGGCGGCCGCCCACGCCCGCCGTACGGTCGAGCAGGCTGGCCGAAACGCTGATCGGCACCAGGGGGTTGCGCAGTTCGTGCGCCAGCATGGCCAGGAATTCGTTCTGGCGGCGGTTGGTTTCCTCGGCGTCGTCGCGCGAGGTCTGGGCGTCGACTGCGGCCAGCACCAGGTGTTCGTTGGCCTCGCGCAGGTGCTCGCTCAGCGCGCATTGCTCGGCCAGCTCGCGCCGCAAGCGCAGGTTGTCTTCTTCGAGCTCGGCAAGGCGGCGCGCCGGATCGCTGTCATCGTACATCGCTACGTCCGCCATGGAATGCATTCCTTATGTGCCCGATGTAGCGCGCGTCAGCGGCAAGCCATGCACCACGCCTTCGAACTCGGTGCCGACCGGGTGGATCTGGATGCCGGCGTCGGTGATCGAGTATTCGCGCAGGTCGTGGCTGTGGCCGCTGCCGCGCACCTTGACCACCGCGATGAACTTGCGCAGCTGGCCACCGCTTTCGCCGAAGCGCATCAGGACGATGGCGTCGGCCAGGTAGGCGATGTCGGCCTGGCTCAGGCGCAGGCGCGTGAAATCGTCGTCCACGCCCATCGTCACCACCACCGTGACCTTGCGCTTGGCCAGCTCCGAAAGCATGCGAAACACCACTTCGCGCAGCTGGCTGCGGCCTTCCGGCGCCAGGTACAGCACCATCTCGGACAGCGAATCGATGGTCACGCGGCGCGCGCCGGTGCGGTCGATGGTGGCGTTCAGTTCGTCCAGCAGCTCGTCGACGGTGAGGTCGATCATGCGGCTTTCGACCACGCTCACGTCGCCGGCCTGCACCATGTACGCCAGATCGGCGTTGCGCAGGCGCGACGAGCCTTTTTCGAAGAACACGGCGACGCCCTTCTCGCCCTGGCGCACGCCCTCTTTCAGGAAGGCGGTGCCGAAGATGGTCTTGCCGGCGCCGCTCGGCCCCGCCACCAGCAGCGCATGCCCGTGGGGCAGGCCGCCGTGCAGCATCGCATCGAGGTCGGACACGCCGGTGGTGATGCGCCGCGCCTGCTCGTCGACCTCGACGTCCGGGTGGCGGTCGTCCGCCAGCGGCGGCAGCACGCGCGGGTAGACCCGGATGCCGTCGTCGGTGATGCGGAAGGTATGCGAGCCGGCCAGGTGGGCCTGGCCGCGCATCTTGACCACGCGCATCTTGCGCACCACCGTATTCTGCTCATGCAGCTGGCTCAGCGAGATCATGCCGTCGGCCACCGTCATGATCGGATTGGCCTCGACATCGCTGTGCAGGTATTCGCCGATCAGGAACGTGGTGGCCTGCCAGCTGGTCATGCGCGTGCCGAGTTCCTGGATGAACGACTGCAGATCGGCCACGCCTTCGTTACCGCTGCGTGCGGTTTGCGCCACCGAGCGGAACGAGTCGACGAAGACCATGCTCGGCGAAAAATTCTCGACCTCTTTCATGATGCGCGCCAGCAAGCCGCTGAAGTCGCCCGCGCGCAGGTCCTCGGCCAGGTTGACGTAGCGCACGCAGGTGCCGACCTTGTCCATGTCGAAGAAACCGTACTGCTGCTGGTAGCGCAGCATCTTCAGGGGCGGCTCGCCCAGCACGGTGAAGAACAGGGCGCGCCGTTCGTTCGTCGCCAGCGAGAACATGATCTGATGCGCAAGCGTGGTCTTGCCCGACCCGGGGGCGCCTGCGATCAGGTTGAAGGAAAACTCGCTCAGGCCTCCCCCGAGGAGAACATCGAGCCCCGGCACACCGGTGCTCAATTTCCCAAGGGTTACTTTATCGCTCATTACTTGCGCTCCTGTTCATTCTTCTCGTCCCCGTCGCGCGCAGCGGCGTCGATCAGGCGTCGTGCAAGCCCCTGGCCGATCAGAGCGGCAAGCAACTCGGTGAACGTCTGGAGCAGCGCCGCGTGTGCGGCGAGCGCGTGCTCGGGGGCGACACTGGCGAGCATCTCGTCCAGCGCGTTGATTTGGGTGTCGCGGGTCTTGCACGGCGGCGTGTCCGCCAGCCACCTGTACTCTGGACCGACCAAACGGCATGCGCGTCCGAACAACGCACAGAAGCCGTTGTCGCCGACGAGCGGACCGAGCTGGTCGGCAAGACGGCGCCAGGACTGAATCAGATGTGCGTGCCCCTCGGAACGCCCGGGCCCGCTCTTACTCGTCATCATCGTGGGATCGAAAAACACTTACTGCCGTTGTCATCATGAATGGTCCATGCACGCTGCGGTGCGGAGTCGTCGTGCGCTTGCCCGGCGGAATAATGATGAACATTATAATTGACTCCGTACCATCACTCGCCAGCGATTCAATGTATTTTTCGCCAAGTAGCCCCGTCAATACGGCGACGCAGACTGTATTCTGGCCGGTAGGCATGGCGCGAAAAGCCCGCTAAGATGCTGTTCGATGGGCAATAATGCCCTTTTACCAGCAAGGGACCAATGGATCATATACTGGGCGCCGTCGTCGCGACGGCCTTTGTCGCGGCCACACTCGCCGTCACGCCAAACGCCGGTGCGGCGGTCCAAGGCGCCGCCGCCACCAAGCCGGCAGCGGCCAGCGCTGCCGACACCCGATTCAAGAGCATCTACACCAAAGAATGGGCCTGGCGCATCAGCCAGGGGCTGGCGCGCCCCGAGGGCGAGCGCGGCATCAGCCCGACGCTGGCGCGCGCCGACGCCCCGGCGCAGGAAGCGCGGCGCGTGTACTGGGCCGCGATCCTCAAGGAACTCGATGCCATCGCGCCGGCCGCGCTGTCGCGCCCCGAACAGATCAACTACGCGGTCTACCGCGCCCAGATCGCCGCCCTGCACGACGCCCTGCTGTACCGCGAATACGAACAGCCGGTCAATGCCGACACCGCGTTCTGGACCGACGTCACCTACAGCGCGCGCCGTCCGCTGGGCGGCGCCGACGATTATCGCCACTACCTGGCGCAGCTCGATGCCCTGCCGCGCTACTTCGACGAAGAAGTCGGGAACATGCGCGCCGGCCTGGCGCGCGGCTTCACACCGCCGCGTGTCACGCTGACGGGGCGCGACAGCACCCTGGTCTCGGTGACAGAGGCCAAGTCGCCGCAAGACACCGTGTTCTACACGCCATTCAAGCAGATGCCGGCGTCGATCCCGGCGGCGCAGCAGGAAGCGCTGCGCGCGCAGGCGTTGCAGCTTATTCGCGACAAAGTGCAGCCGGCGCATGCGAAAGTGCTGGCGTTCTTCCGCAACGAATACGTGCCGCAGGCGCGCACCACGCTGGCGGCCGAAGCGATGCCGGGCGGGAAAGCGTATTACCAGTCCAAGATCGTCGAGTTCACCACCACCAATCTGAGCGCGGAGCAGATCCACGCGATCGGCCTGGCCGAGATGGCCAAGATCCGCGCCGAGATGCACGATGTGATGCGCCAGGTCGACTTCAAGGGCGACCTGGCCGCATTCCTGCAATTCCTGCGCACCGATCCGCAGTTCTACGCCAAGAGCGCCAGGGAACTGTTGATGGCGGCAGCGTGGACATCGAAACGGTTCGACGCCAAGGCCGACCAGTACTTCGGCTACCTGCCGCGGCGCCGCTTCGCGATCGTGCCGGTGCCGGACGACCAGGCCCCGTTCTGGACCGCCGGCCGCGGCGGACCCGGCACGTATTGGGTCAACACCTACAACCTGCCGGCGCGCGCGCTCTATAGCCTGCCGGCGCTGACGCTGCACGAATCGGCGCCCGGCCACGCGTTCCAGGGCCCGATCGTGCAGGAGCAGCGCGGCGTGCCGCCGTTTCGCCGCGCGTATATCTCGGCCTATGGCGAAGGCTGGGCGCTGTACGCCGAGCGCCTGGGCGTCGAGATGGGGATCTACGAGACGCCGTACGAGATCTTCGGCATGCTCAGCTACCAGGCCTGGCGCGCGTCACGCCTGGTGGTCGACACCGGCATCCACGCCAAGGGCTGGACGCGCGAGCAGGCGCAGGCCTACCTGATGGAAAACACCGCGCTGTCGCAGCACGAAGTGGAGACCGAGGTCGATCGCTACATTTCGTGGCCGGGCCAGGCGCTGTCGTACTACCTGGGGCAGATGGCGATCCAGGAAGCGCGGGCGCGCGCCGAAAAGGGATTGGGGCCGAAGTTCAACATCCGCAACTTCCACGACACGGTGCTGCAACTGGGTTCGGTGCCGCTGCCGGTGCTGCAGCAGCGGATCGACCGGTTCATCGCCGATGGGGGGCCGAGCCCGTATCCGAAAGAAGGTTGATCGGCGCACCATGCAACAAAGGCCGCAGCGCGGCCTTTTTTTCAATCCAGTTCAGCGTTCGAACAGCTTGAACTTCAACTGGAACGACACGCCGCCGTACAGGCGATCCTTGTAGTTCGGGATGATCCCGACGTTCAGGCCGACGCGCTGGTACTCATAGGTCAGTGTCGGGATCACGCCCGGAAACCAGCCGCCGTCGCGCGTCTTCGGATAGCCGTCGAACGCCGCCAGCGCCAGCCCCACGCGCACCGGCCCCACAGCCACCGGCTGCCAGATCACACCGGCGTAGTTCGACCAGGCGCGGTCGCTGTTATAAAAGCGCCCGCCGGTGGCCGCCATGGCGCCGTTGAATCGGTACTCGAGCGCCAGGCCCTTGTTGTTGCCGTTCAGGTCCTTGTCGCCGTCGAAGTGGGCGGTGTAGAAACCGGTGTCGATCCACAGTTCGCTTTTCGGCGCCGGATCGATTTTGGTAAAGAAGTCGGCGCCAACGGCCGGGGGTAGTGCGAGGCACGCTGCGCACAGGGCTGCCAGTTTACACGCGTTCAATCGTCGGCTCCGGGATCGAGGTCGGGATACATCACTTCGGTGAAGCCGAAGCGGGAAAAATCGCGGATGCGCATCGGGTACAGGATGCCGAGCAAATGGTCGACTTCGTGCTGCACCACGCGCGCATGAAACCCTTCGGCATCGACCCGGATCGCCTTGCCATACTGGTCGAACCCTTCGTAGCGCAGGCGCGTATATCTCGGCACGCTGCCGCGCAGGCCCGGCACCGATAGGCAGCCTTCGACGCCCTCTTCCATCTCGTCGTTCAAAGGCGTGAGCACGGGGTTGATCAGCACTGTTTCGGGCACCGGCGGCGCGTCCGGATAGCGCTGGTTGTTGCCGAAGCCGAAGATCACCACTTGCAGGTCGACCCCGATCTGCGGCGCGGCCAGGCCGGCGCCATTGGCGGCGTGCATGGTCTCGAACAGGTCGGCGATCAAGGCGTGCAATTCGGGCGTATCGAATTGCCCGACCTGTTGCGCCACCCGCAACAGGCGTGGGTCGCCCATGCGCAGGATCTCGCGCACCGTCATGGCGCCACCCCCAGGCCGGCTAGATAAGCGCGCAAGCCTTCGGCTGTTTCCGGGTGCTTCAGGCCAATGGCGGCGGTGGCCTTCAGGTAGCCGAGCTTGGAGCCGCAATCGTAGCGCTGGCCCTGGTAGCGGTAGGCCAGCACGCGCTCGGCCTGCATCAGCGCGGCGATGCCGTCGGTGAGCTGGATCTCGCCGCCGGCGCCCTTGCCCAGGTTGGCCAGGTAGTCGAAGATCGACCCGGACAGCACGTAGCGCCCGACCACGGCCAGCGTCGATGGAGCGACTTCCGGCTGCGGTTTCTCGACGATGCCAGAAACCAGCTCCAGGTCCTGGCGATAGGCGGACGCGCTGACGATACCGTACTGGCGCGTGTGCTCGCGCGGCACGTCCTGCACCGCCAGGATGCTGCTGCGTTCATAGGCGTAGACGTCGGCCATCTGGGCCAATACGGGCTTGTAACCATCCGCGGTGTCCATGAAGTCGTCCGCCAGCAGCACGGCAAATGGCTCGTTGCCGACCACCGGCCGCGCGCACAGCACCGCGTGGCCCAGCCCCAGCGGCGACGATTGGCGAATGTAGATGCAGCTGACGTTCTTCGGAATCACATTGCGCACCGTGTCGAGCAATGCCTGCTTGCCGGCCGCCTCCAGCTCGGCTTCGAGCTCGTAGGCCTTGTCGAAATGGTCTTCGATGGCGCGCTTGTTGCGGCCGGTGATGAAGATCAGCTCCGTGACGCCGGCCGCCACCGCCTCTTCCACCGCATACTGGATCAGCGGCTTGTCGACGATCGGCAGCATCTCTTTCGGCTGCGCCTTGGTGGCCGGCAGGAAGCGGCTGCCCAGACCGGCGACGGGGAATACGGCTTTGCGGATCAGGCTCATGGGCTTCTCTTTTATTTTCCGAGCAGCGCCAGGAGCGCCGCTTCATCCAGGACAGTCACGCCCAGTTCCTCGGCCTTGGCCAGCTTGCTGCCCGCTTCCGCGCCGGCCACCACGTACGACGTCTTTTTCGAGACCGATCCCGAGATCTTGCCGCCGGCTTCCTCGATCAGGCCCCCGGCCGCGTCGCGGCTCATGGTCGGCAAGGTGCCGGTCAACACGAACGTCTTGCCGGCCATCGGGCCTTCGATGCTCGCCGCAGCGCTGGACGCATCCGGCAGCTTGTCGAGCAGCTCGCGCCGCAATGCCGACAGCGACATCACCAGCTCGCTGTTTTCTTTCACTGCAATCCACGCTTCAAGCGCCGCTGCCACATTCGCCGGCAGGCCGAAGATGCCGAAGTCGGTGCGAAACGCTATCGATTCGAGCGTCTGCCCGCCACCGATCACCTGGCGCGCGCGCGGCCCGGTGACCTTCGGGATGTTGAGCGCGGTGAGCAGTTCGACCTCATCGAGCTTGTCGCGCAGCGCCGGCTTCGGCGCGTGTTCGTCGCGCGGCGCCACGCCGGCTTCCAGCAAAGCATTCAGCGCGATCTGGTTCTTCTCTTCGGCGAAGAATTCGGCGATGGCGTCGGCCACGGTGCCGCCGATGTCGGGCAGTACGCGCAGCAGCGCGCTCGGCGCGCGCCGCACCAGCGCCAGGCTGCCGAGGTAGTCGGCCAGGGTCTTGGCGGTCGACTCGCCCACGTGGCGGATGCCGAGCGCGAACAACAGGCGTTCCAGCGTTGGCGACTTGCTGGCGGCGATCGCCTCCAACAGATTTTCGGCCCATTTGGTGGCGACCTTGCCCTTCCTGACCGTCTCCGGCGTGACGCCATCGCGCTCGTCGGCCAGGCGCTTCATGGTGAGCAGGTCGTCCAGATTCAGGCGATACAGGTCGGCCACGCCATGGATCAGGTTTGCTTCGACCAGGCTGTCGATGTAGCGGTCGCCCAGGCCTTCGATGTCCATCATGCGCCGGCCGGCGAAGTGGCGGATCGCTTCTTTGCGCTGGGCGGCGCAGGTCAGGCCGCCGGAGCAGCGCGCCACCGCCTCGCCTTCTTCGCGCACCACGTGCGAGCCGCACACCGGGCACTGGGATGGCAGCACATATTGCATCGGCGCGGGGCTCGGGCGCCGTTCCAGCACCACGCCCAGCACCTCGGGAATGACGTCGCCGGCGCGGCGCACGATCACGGTGTCGCCCACGCGCACGTCCTTGCGCCGCACTTCGTCTTCGTTGTGCAGCGTGGCGTTGGTGACGGTGACGCCGCCGACCGACACCGGCACCAGGCGCGCCACCGGCGTGATGGCGCCGGTGCGGCCGACCTGCACCTCGATCGCCTGCACCGTGGTCAATGCTTCCTCGGCCGGGAACTTGTGCGCCAGCGCGAAGCGCGGCGCGCGCGAGACAAAGCCGAGCGCGCGCTGGTCTTCCAGGCGGTCGACCTTGTAGACCACGCCGTCGATTTCGTACGGCAGCGACTTGCGGCGCGCGCCGATGTCATTGTAGAAGCCCAGCAGGCCGTCGCGCCCGGTGACCACGGCGCGCTCTTTCGATACCGGCAAGCCGAGCGCATCGAACCAATCGAGTACGCCCGAATGCGACTCGGGCATCTCGGCGCCGTCGAGCTGGCCGACCCCGTAGGCAAAGAAGCGCAGGCGGCGCGCGCTGGTGATGCGCGCGTCCAGCTGGCGCAAGCTGCCGGCGGCGGCGTTGCGCGGGTTGGCGAATTCCTTGTGCCCCGCTTCGCGCTGGCGCTCGTTGAGCTGCTCGAAATCGCGCTTGAACATCAGGACTTCGCCGCGCACTTCCAGCACGGCGGGAACATCGTCACCGTGCAGGCGCATCGGGATCACGCGCACGGTGCGGATATTGGCGCTGACGTCTTCGCCGGTGTAGCCGTCGCCGCGGGTGGCGGCCTGCACGAACTCGCCGTTTTCATAGCGCAGGCTGATCGCCAGGCCGTCGAATTTGAGTTCGGCGTTGTAGGCCACTTCGCGCGCGTCCAGGCCGTCGCGCACGCGGCGGTCGAAGTTGTCGACATCTTCGTCAGAGAACCCATTGTTCAGCGACAGCATCGGCAGCGCATGCGTCACCTGGCTGAATTCGGGAATCGGGGCGTCGCCCACGCGCCGGGTCGGCGAGTCGGGGGCGATCGCCCCGGGGTGCGCTTCCTCGAGCGCCTGCAGCTCGCGGTACAGGCGGTCGTACTCCGCATCGGGAATCGTCGGCGCGTCCAGCACGTGGTAGTTGTAGCTGGCGCGGTTCAGTTCCGCCACCAGCCAAGCCATGCGGGTCAGGTCGTCGCCACCTGTTTGCTGCTGCTGTGCCACGATGCGATCCTTTAGCTGAACAAGCGCAGCGCGCGGGTCGAGCCGGCCGGGATGTCGGACGCTTCCATCTCCTGATAGAACTCGACCACCTGGCTCTTGATCTCATCGAGCGCCTCGTCCATCAGCGGCTGGTCGCCATCGTCGACGATGGTCGCATCGAGGCGCTGGGTCAGCGAGCGCGCGCAGTCGACCATCTTGCCGAAGCCGTCGCGGCCCGGGGCCACGCACGGCACGTCGAGCAGCAGCGTCAGGCGCGAAGTGGTGTCGGCGCCCAGGGTGACGTTGGTCGAGAGCGTGAACAGCACGCCCTTGTCGCCGTCAGGCATGGCGAAGCGGCCATCGGGACGCACATCGAAGCCGGCGTTTTCCAGCGCGCCGATCAGGGTCGACATGGCCCACGGCGCGCCATTCGCGGCCAGGTTGATGCCCAGCTGGGCGTCGTGACCGGCGACGAAGCGGTGCAGCGTACGCGCTTCGCTCATCACCTCGATCATGTCCGGCACCGCCGGCTCGGCGCCGATTTCGTCGGCCACCGCGCGCAGGCGCGTGACCAGTTCGGAGTATTCGAGTTCGTTCAGCGCCGTCGTGCGGGTCGCCATCTGGACCCCGGCCTGCAGTTCGGTGTAGACGCCGCCGTGCACGATCGGCTCCCATTCGCCGCTGACGGCAAAGCCGATGTAGTGGATCGGCTTGTTGCCGACGCGGCGCAGTTTTTGCAGCGCCGGCAAAATGCGGTCGCCGCGCACCGGCGACTCGATCGCCAGCGGGATCATGCAGTCGATCAGCGGATCGACCAGGCATTCGGCCAGTTCGGCGGCCGGCATGCCGGGACGGGTGCCCGGGAGCGACGCGGCCACTGCGTCCTGGGCGGCGCTGGCGCCGCCGGCGCGCTGGGCCGGCGCCAGCGCCGATGCAGTAGCGGCAGGCGCCGGCGCCGCAGTCGGCGCCGCGGCGGGCGCCGGCGCCGGAGCAGGCGTCAGGCCCGGTTCGGTCAGTTGCGGTTCCGGACGCGACGCCGGCACGTCCGCCACGATCGGCTCGAGCACCGGCTCGGCGTGGACCGGCGCCGGGGCGGCGCCGATGTCGAGCAGCGGTTCCTGGCGCTCGATCGGTGCGGCTTCTTCGCCGCTGCGCATCAGGACGTCGTCGTGGTCGGATGCGAAGGCGCGTTCGACGCTCTTCCTGGCCTTGTATTCCTGCCATTTGTTGTAGCCGAAGACGATGACGACGAACAGGACGCCGCCCGCGATCAGGCTTATTTGGAAATCAGTCATGCTGCGTGTGCCTCATAGCGAAGTGCTGCAAAAAATGGTGATGCGCTCAAGTTGTGTTCAGTGTTGCTCGCAAAGCCCGGGTGTGGCGTGGCCCACCGAAAGGCCTGCAATCATATCAATTCCGCCACAAGGACGCCATGCGATTGCACCGGCCGCCGCGCGCCGCGCGCCAAGCCACGCTCAAGCGGCCCGTTGCTGCGCCAGCCAGGACGCCAGTTCGTCCATCGACACCGGCTTGACGAAATAGGCGTCGAAGCCCGCCGCGGCGCTCGAGATGCGGTCCAGCGGCTGGCCGTAGCCGGTCATCGCCGCCAGGCGCGCACCTTCCAGTCCGGGGAGTCGGCGCAGGCGCCGCGCCAGTTCGTTGCCGTCCAGGTCGGGCAGGCCGATGTCGAGAAAGCAGATCTGGGGCCGGAAGCTGCGCGCCTTTGCCAAAGCGGCGGCGGCGTTGAATTCGGTGACCACCACATGGCCGACCATGCGCAGGTACATCGCCACCAGTTCGGCCGAATCGGCATTGTCGTCCACCACCAGCACGCGCAAGGCGTCCGACGCCGGCGTATCGGCATGAGCCGCCGGCGGCGCGGCTTGCGGCGGCGCCGAATCGGGTGCGCGCAGCGGAAACGTCACCTCTACGACACTGCCCAGGCCTTCGCCGGCGCTGGCCGCGCTCACCTGCCCGCCGTGCAGCTGCACCAGGCTGCGCACCAGCGCCAGCCCGATGCCCAGGCCGCCCTGGGTGCGGTCCGGCGTGCGCTTGCCCTGCCTGAACAGTTCGAAAGCGCTGGTCACCAGGTCGGGCGCCATGCCGATGCCGTTGTCCAGCACCGCGATGCGCGCCATGGCGCCGTCGGCATTCACGCGCACCTCGATCCGGCCGCCGGCCGGGGTGTACTTGGCCGCGTTCGACAGCAGGTTCGACAGCACCTGCACCATGCGCTTGCGGTCGCCGTTGACGACACCGGTGTCAAGATCGCTGACCACCGCCAGCACGTGGGCGCGCGCTTCGATCAAAGGACGCACCTGCTCCACCGCTTCGTCCACCAGGTGGCGCAGCGTCACGTCTTCGCGCTCGAGCGTGATCATGCCGCGCGTGACGCGCGAGACGTCCAGCAAATCGTCGATCAGGCCCGTCATGTGGGTGGTCTGGCGCGAGATCACGCGGCTGATATGCTCGATGCGGGCCGGGTCGCCCTTGGCCAGCGGCAGCAGCGAGGCGGCGCTGCGGATCGGCGCCAGCGGGTTTCGTAACTCGTGCCCGAGCATGGCCAGGAATTCGTCCTTGCGCTGGTCGGCTTCGCGCAGCGCGTCTTCGGTCAGCTTCTGTTCGTGGATATCGGTGCAGGTGCCCATCCAGCGCTGAATCACGCCGCCAGCGTCGCGCACCGGCAGCGCCCGTCCCAGCACCCAGCGGTAGTCGCCGCTGTGGTGGCGCAGGCGGTACTCGACTTCGTACATTTCGCCGCTGGCCAGCGAGTGATGCCATTTTTCCCGGGCCATGGCCTGGTCGTCGGGATGGAACATGCCGTTCCAGCCTTCGCCGTCGGTGGTGCCGGCCGGGGCGCCGGTAAAGCGGTACCACTGGTCGTTGTAATAGTCGTGGAAGCCGTCGGGCAGGGTCGACCAGACCATCTGCGGCATGGCGTTGGTGATGACCCGGAAGCGCGCCTCGCTGTCGGCCAGCGCGCGTTCGGCGTCGCGCCGCGCCGAGATATCGATCACCACCGCGAAGCCTTGCGTGCGGTCGCCCTCGAGGTTGCCGGCGCCGACCAGCACCGGGATGCGGCGCCCGTCGCGGTGCAGGAACTCTTTCTGGAACAGCGGCATCACGTTGTAGGCGCGCAGCTGGGCGATGCCGGCGTCGTCGGCATCGATCCACTCGGGCGGCGTCAGGGCGCGCCACGACAGGCCGGCCTCGCGCTCGGCGCGAGTGAGCCCCAGCATATTGAGGAACGCCTGGTTGCAGTCGACGATGGCGCCGTCGAGCCGATAGCGCACCACGCCGACCGGGCTCAGTTCGACCAGGCGGTCGAGTTCACGCACCGCCTCATCGCGCTGCGCGGACGCCTGCGACGGCTGCGCCACGCCGAGCAGCCCGCAAACCGCGCCATCGGCCGCGAGCAGCGGCGACAACGCCACCTGATGCGGGGTGCTTGCATTGAGCCCGAGGCTGGCGTTCGGCAATTCGGCGCCAAGCAGGCGTTCGATCGTGCTGTCGGCTTCGGGCAGTACGAAGGGCAGCGGCAACCAGCCGGCAGCGTCAGGCGCGACGCCCAACAAGGCGGCGCAGGCAGCGTTGGGGCGCGCCTGGTGGGTGTCGGCGCGGATCACTAGCAGCGGTGCGTTTGATGCCAGCGCCATGCGCAGGGCGAAGTCGATCGCATCGAGCACGCCGCCGGCCGCCGTGGGGCCGGACTGGGGGGATGTCGATTCGCGCTCGTCAGTCATGGGCAGGGTTGGTCCTAAGGCCAGGGCAGTGTAGCACAGCGAAAAACGTCGTCACGCTGCCGCCAGATCGGCCGCCGACTCCATGTCCACGGCCACGATGCGCGACACGCCCTGCTCCTGCATCGTCACCCCGATCAGCTGACTGGCCATCTCCATCGCGATCTTGTTGTGCGAGATGAACAGGAACTGGGTGTGCTCGGACATGCGCTTGACCATGCGGCAGAAACGCTCGGTGTTGGCGTCGTCCAGCGGCGCGTCGACTTCGTCCAGAAGGCAGAATGGCGCCGGGTTCAGACGGAACATCGAGAACACCAGCGCCGTCGCGGTAAGCGCCTTTTCGCCACCCGACAGCAAGTGAATGGTGGCGTTCTTCTTGCCCGGCGGCTGGGCCATCACCTGCACCCCGGCGTCGAGGATCTCGTCGCCGGTCATCACCAGTCGGGCGTTGCCGCCGCCGAACAGGATCGGGAACAGTTCCGAGAAATGGCCGTTGACGCGGTCGAACGTGTCTTGCAGCAGGTCGCGCGTTTCGCGGTCGATGCGGCCGATCGCGTCTTCCAGCGTATTGATGGCTTCATTCAGGTCGGCGTTCTGCGAATCGAGGAAGCGTTTGCGCTCGGTGGCCTGGGCCAGTTCGTCGACCGCCGCCAGGTTGACGGCGCCCAGGCCGCTGATGGCGTTGGTCAGGCGCGTGACTTCGCCTTGCAGATACTGGGGTTTCAGTTCGGGGTCGATCTTTTCGCCCAGCTCGCGCAGCTGCGCTTCGTCGGCGCCGGTGGCCGCCAGCGCTTCGGCGAACTGCTCCTGGTTCAGGCGCGCGGCCTGCTCCTTCAACTGCATCTCGGTGATGCGGTCGCGCTGCGGCTGCAGGCTGCGCTCGCCCAGCATGCGCGCTTCCTCGGCCGCGCGCAGTTGCTGGGCGAGCTGGTCGAGTTCATGGCGCGCGTCCGACAGCGCCGTTTCCTGTTCGGTGCGGCGGCCCAGCAGCTCTTGCAGCCCCTCATGCGCGGTGCCGTTTTCCAGCGCTTCCAATTCGAGGCGCGCCTGCGCCAGGTTGCCTCCGACCTGTTCGGCCTGGGTGGCGGCGGTAGCGATGGTGCGTCGCAGTTCGTCGATGCGGCTACGCTGGGCGCGTTCGGCAAACTGGGCTTCCTGGCTGCTGCGTTCCAGCTCGCGCAGGCGCTCGCGCGCTCGGGTCAACGCCGCTTCCTGTTCCAGGAAGGCCGTCTGGCCGTCTTCATGCGCGCCCTGCAACTCGGCCAGCTCCATATCGAGCTGTTCGAATTCCTGCTCGGCCTCCGCCTGCGCCTGGCGCTGCTCGGCTTCCTGGGCCGCGATCTCGGACAAATCGGCCGCGATCTGGCCGCTGCGTTGATTGAAGCGCGCCTCGATTTCGCTTTGCTTGAGCACCTCGATCTGCAGCGCATGCACTTCGCGCGTGAGGGTGCCGACGCGGCTGCGCGCATCCTGCAAACGGCGCGTCAGCTCAAGGACGGCAGCGTCGGCGCGGGTGGCGCGGGTGCGCGCTTCATCTTGCAGCAGGGCCTGGGCGCGCAGCTGCTTGGCGGTGTTGTCGATGTCGTGCTGGCGCGCCAGCATGCCGTCCTGCTCGGAATCCGGCGCGTGGAAGCGCACGCTCGAGCGGGTCACCACGTGGCCCTGGCGCGTCACAAAGGCGCCGCCATGCGGCAATCGCGCGCGCTCGGCAAAGGCGGCGTCGGCATCCTGGGCCACGAACACGCCGTGCAGCCAGTCGTCGAGCACCGCGCGCACGCCGGGGTCGTTCACGCGCAGCAGCGTGGTAAATGGCTTCAGGCCCTCGACCACGAGCGGCGCCTGGCTGGCGGCCTGCGGCGCGAACACGGTCAGGCGCGCCGGCGGGGCGTCCGCCAGGAAGCCCTTGGCCCAGTCGATGTTCGACACTTCCAGCGCGCCGGCGCGTTCGCGCAGCACCGCTTCCAGCGCCGTCTCCCAGCCCTCTTCCACGTCGAGCCGTTGCCACAGGCGCGGCAGGCCGGCCAGCGAGTGTTTTTCAAGCCACGGCTGCACCTTGCCGCTGGCCTGCACCCGGTCCTGCATCTGGCGCAGTGCGTTCAGGCGCGCTTCCAGCTGGGCGTTGGCGGCGCTCTCGCGCTGGGCCGTCGCGTGGGCGTCCTTGCGTTCGCTCTCGACCGCGTCCTGGCGCGCGCTGGCGTCATCGAGCAGCATCGTCTGCTCTTCCAGCGCCAGCTGCTTTTCTTCCAGCTGCAGGCGCAGGTTGTCGAGCGTGGCGCTGTCGGGCAGGTTCAGGCCGTTCCTCTCCTGTTGCAATCGTTCGCGCCGGACCGCCAGGTTGTTCAGGATGCTGCCGGCGTTGCGGCCCTGGTTCGACGCCAGCTCGATGCGCTGCTGCACCGCCATGATGCGCGTGCGCGACGACGTGGACTGCTCTTGCGCGGCGCGCCACGCCGCCTCCAGCTCGGGCAGGCGCTGGTTGTGAACCTCGACGGCGATTTGCGCCCCTTCGGCGCGCGCGGCCAGTTCCTCGGCCTGCATCTCGGCCTCTTCCAGCCCCTCGCGCTGCTCCTGCTCCTGGTTGCGCCAAGTGTCGCGCTGCGCCTCCAGGGTCACGATCTGGTTCTGCAGACGGGTGCGTGACTCGACCACGAACTTGATCTGCGCTTCCAGGCTGCCGATCTCGGAATTGGTCTGGTACAGGGCGCCTTGCGCCGTATGCAGCCGGTCACCGGTGGCGAAGTGGGCCTGGCGCAGGTGTTCGAGGTCGGTCTCGACGCTGCGCAATCTGGCGCTCTGGCCCTCGAGCGCAGTCTGCGCCTCTTCCATTTCCTTGAACCAGCGCACCTGCTCCGACCTGGCCTCGTTCTTGCGCATCAGCCACAACAGCTTCTGCTTTTCTTCCTGGTCGGCTTGCAGCTGCTTGAAGCGGTTGGCCACCGCAGCTTGCGCTTCGAGCTTCTCCAGGTTGGCGTTCAGTTCGCGCAGGATGTCTTCCACCCGCAGCAGGTTTTCGCGCGTGTCGGACAGGCGGTTCTCGGTCTCGCGCCGGCGCTCCTTGTACTTCGATACGCCGGCCGCTTCTTCCAGGAACACACGCAGTTCTTCCGGGCGCGATTCGATGATGCGCGCGATCATGCCCTGGCCGATGATGGCGTAGGCGCGCGGACCGAGGCCGGTGCCCAGGAAGATGTCCTGGATGTCGCGCCGGCGCACCGGCTGGCCGTTGATGTAATAGGTCGAGGTGCCGTCGCGCGTCAGCGTGCGCTTGACCGCGATCTCGGCGTATTGGCCCCACTGCCCGGCCGCCTTGCCGGCGCTGTTGTCGAACAGGAGTTCGACCGACGAGCGCCCGGCCGGCTTGCGGTGGGTAGAGCCGTTGAAGATCACGTCCTGCATCGATTCGCCGCGCAGTTCGGACGCCTTCGATTCGCCCAGCACCCAGCGCACGGCGTCGATGATGTTCGACTTGCCGCAGCCATTCGGGCCGACCACGCCGACCAGCTGGCCGGGCACCTGGAAATTGGTGGGATCGACGAACGACTTAAATCCCGACAATTTGATGGAAGAGAGGCGCACGTGGGAGGCAGGCTGACGCTGTTGAGATGAAGCGGCCATCATACCATTGCCGCCATGGGACCGGACAGTCCGGGCCGGGGGACGCCGCGGCCGCACCGGATCGCCACATGCGGTTTTGGTACAAGCAAATTTGTTGTATTCGTAGGAGCCTTGCCTACACTGGCAGGGGTAGCTGTCCGATTCCGATGAAACGGTCCAGCACGCATGATGGGTCTCCCGGAAACGCACAACGTGTTCCAGGATACGAGCAGGATATTTTTCCCCATTTGAAAGGAAACATCATGGCCTCGAATCAACGCAATTCAGCAGCACGCCCAGGCAACCAGGGCGGCACGCACGAACAGCACGTCCAGGCCGGACGCCAGAGCCACAAGAACGACGCCAGCCGTCAATCCGATTCGCTGTCGAACCAGCAATCGGGCTCGCGCTCGGGCCAGTCGGAGCAATCGGGCTCGCGTTCGGAATCGAACCTGCAATCCGGCAGCCGCTCGGGGGCCGGTGTGCAGGGCGGCACCCCTGAGCAGCATGCTGCTGCCGGCCGCCAGAGCCACAAGAACGACAAGAAACGTTAAGCATTGAGCGGCCGGCGATGCCGGCTGAGCCTTGTCAATCAGCCCGCGGCGCCTCATGCGCCGACGGGCTTTTCTGCGATGGCCGCTTTGCACGCACCAGAGGCCCGGGCCGCGAACGGCCAGGGCGGTACAACCTCAAGCTCAGATATTGCGCAGCACTGCCCCCTTCGGCGGCCGGAAGTCGGCCACCTCATGGATCATCTTCGACTTCATGGCATCGCGCGCCGTCATGTGCAGGTCGCCGTACTGGTGCACGCTCCACTGCTCGGGCGAGAGCTCGATCTCCTTGCGCAGGATCGACTCGGTGCGCGCATCGTCGGCGCGCAAGCCTTCGACGATGATGTTGAGCGCGTCCGGCCGCGAGCCGGGCGAAGCGGTGGCGTGCGACTTGTGGATCATGAAGCGTGCGGTCTCGCTGGCATAACGGCGCGAACCGGCCAGGTACAGCACCACCGCGATCGAGGCCACTGCGCCGCCGTTGTACATCACGAACTTGATCGGCGAACTGGCCATGAAGTTATACAGGCACAAGCCATCGCTGACATAGCCGCCGTTCGATTGCAGCAGGATGTGCGCGGTGTCGATGCCATCTTCGGTCATGCCGGATACCGCTTCGAACATGCGGTGCACCATGTCACTGTTGACGTCGCCGGAAAGCGTGAACCAGGCTTCTTTTTCCTGTACTGAGGTGTCTTCGGTCATAGTAATTTTTCCGCTTGCAAACTGGATGGAACAAGTTTAACAAATCACGAAAATTCGGCTGGATGCCGAGAGTCAATAGTGTGGAGCAAGCGTTTCAGGCACGGGCGCCGGCATCGGATTTGCCGGTTCGCCGGATGGGTCTGGAAGACTTCGGCTGCGGCGCCCAAATCCGCGCCCGATCCGGTTGACAGCCATCCTTGCCTGACATATCCTCCGCACTCTTGACAGGGAGAGCGCAGCGTACGCTGCCGCCGAAGGGGCACTTACCCATAAACTCTCAGGCAAAAGGACCGGTCAAGGAACGGCGGCGCATTGCGCAGCCGGCTCAACTCTGGAGAGCGGCCGAACGGCCCACCGAAGGGGCAGGCGGCGCGTTTCAAAACCCGCCGCTATCTCTCAGGTACCAAGGACAGAGGGGTCGACAGCGCACGGCGAGCCGTGCGCTCCCCCTATTTCTGCCCGAGGATTCCATGACGCTCAAAGCGACCCCGCTCAACTCCGCACACCGCGCCCTCGGCGCCAAGATGGTCGACTTCGGCGGCTGGGACATGCCGGTCAACTACGGCTCGCAAATCGAAGAACACAATGCCGTGCGCGGTGACGCCGGCATGTTCGACGTCGCCCACATGTGCGTGGTCGACATCAAGGGCGCCAACACCCGCTCGTTCTTGCGTGGCCTGCTGGCCAACAACGTCGACAAGCTGCAAGTGCCGGGCAAGGCGCTGTACTCGTGCATGCTCAATCCTGAAGGCGGCGTGATCGACGACCTGATCGTCTACTTCTTTGCCGAAGACTGGTTCCGCCTGGTCGTCAACGCCGGCACCGCCGACAAGGACGTGGCCTGGATGAATGCGCAGAACGCGGCCGCCGGCGCCGGCGTCACCATCACCCAGCGCCGCGACGGCAATGATCCGATCGCCCTGATCGCGGTGCAAGGCCCGAACGCGCGCGCCAAGGTGTGGCAAGTGCTGCCGACCGCGCAAGCGGCGTCCGAAGCCATGAAGCCGTTCAATGCCGTTATCGTGCCCGACACCGCATTCGGCGAAGCGATGATCGCGCGCACCGGCTACACCGGCGAAGACGGTTTTGAAATCGGCGTGCCGGCGTCGCAAGCCGAAGCGCTGTGGAATGCGTTCGTCGCTGCCGGCATCGCGCCGGCCGGCCTGGGCGCACGCGACACGCTGCGCCTGGAAGCGGGCATGAACCTGTACGGCCAGGACATGGACGATACCGTGAACCCGCTCGACGCCGGCCTGGCCTGGACCATCGACCTGGTGTCGGAGCGCGATTTCATCGGCAAGGCGGCCTTGCAGGCCAAGGGCCAGAACTTCCAGTTCGTCGGCCTGATCCTGCGCGAAAAAGGCGGCATCCTGCGCGCGCACCAGCGCGTGGTCGCGGCTTCGGGCAATGTCGGCGAAATCACCAGCGGCACCTTCAGCCCGTCGATGCAGCAGGCCATTGCCCTGGCACGCGTGCCGATGGACGTCGCGCTCGGCGACACCGTGCACGTGGTCATCCGCGACAAGCAACTCGCCGCGAGCGTGGTCAAGCTGCCGTTCGTGCGCAACGGCAAAGTGTTGGCAGTCTGAGTTTCACGCTATACGCCGCCGATCCGGAACAACAATTCAGTATACTTAAAGCCTTACCAAACTTAGGAGCTCCCGAATGAACATCCCGACCGACCTGAAATACACCGAATCGCACGAGTGGGTGCGCCGCGAAGAAGACGGCACCCTCACCGTCGGCATCACCGAGTTCGCGCAGGACGCGCTGGGCGACATCGTGTTCGTCGAGCTGCCGCAGGTCGGCAAGGCATTCAACGCCGGTGACGACGCCGCCGTGGTGGAATCGGTGAAGGCCGCCAGCGACATCTATTCGCCAGTCGCCGGCACCGTCACTGCGGTGAACCAGCCAGTGGCCGACGCGCCGGATTCGATCAACAGCGATGCCTACAGCGCCTGGCTGTTCAAGCTGCAGCCGTCGGACGCCGCCGGCTACGACAAGCTGCTCGACGCCGACGCTTACGGCAAGGCCACCGACCACTGATCGAAGGTTGGACAGGGTGCGCCGGATCCGGCGCACCCTTTGCGCGCACCTCTTGTGATTCATCGCTGCACCTCCAGATTCTCCTTTCCATGACGCCAGCCCGGCGCCAGACCAGCCTCCTACTGCCCAGACCATGACCCGCTCCAGCCTCACCCAACTCGAAGCACGCGATTCGTTCATCCCGCGCCACATTGGCCCGTCCGAATCCGAACAGGCAGCCATGCTGTCGACCCTTGGCTACGCCGATCGTGCGGCCTTGATCGATGCCGTGGTCCCGGCCAACATCCGGCGCAAGGACAAGCTGGACCTGGGCCAGTTCTTCGAGCCGCGCACCGAAGAAGAAGCGCTGGCGACCCTGAAAGGCCTGGCCTCGAAGAACAAGGTCATGAAGTCGCTGATCGGCCAGGGCTACTTCGGCACCTTCACGCCGAAAGTCGTGCTGCGCAACATTTTTGAGAACCCGGCCTGGTACACCGCCTACACCCCGTACCAGCCGGAGATCTCGCAAGGCCGCCTGGAAGCGATCCTGAACTTCCAGCAAGCCATCACCGACCTGACCGGCATGGGCATCGCCAACTCGTCGATGCTCGACGAAGGCACCGCCGCCGCCGAAGCGATGACGCTGATCCAGCGCGTCGGCAAATCGAATTCGAAGGTGTTCTACGTGGCCGACGACGTGCTGCCGCAGACCCGCGAAATCATCGAGACGCGCGCGCTGCCGATCGGCGTCGAAGTGCGCTCGATTGCCGCCGCCGACATCGATTCGCTGGAAGAAACCTGCTTCGGCGTGCTGCTGCAATACCCGGGCGTGAACGGCGAAGTGCGCGACTACCGCGCCGCCGTGGAAAAACTGCACGCCGCCGGCTCGATGGTGATCGTGGCCGCCGACCTGCTGGCCCTGACCCTGCTCACGCCTCCGGGCGAATGGGGCGCTGACGTGGTCGTTGGTAACAGCCAGCGCTTCGGCGTGCCGCTCGGTTTCGGCGGCCCGCACGCCGGCTACCTGGCCACCCGCGACGAATTCAAGCGCAACATGTCGGGCCGCCTGGTCGGCGTCACCGTCGACGCGCAAGGCAACCAGGCCTACCGCCTGGCGCTGCAGACGCGCGAACAGCACATCCGCCGCGAAAAAGCGACCTCGAACATCTGCACCGCGCAGGTACTGCTGGCCGTGATGGCCGGCATGTACGCGGTGTATCACGGCCCGCAAGGCCTGCAACAGATTGCGCGCCGCGTGCACCGCCAGACCGCGATCCTGGCCGCCGGCCTGCAGCAACTCGGCTTCGAGCTGGCCAACGCCAACTTCTTCGATACGATTACCGTGCGCGTGGAAGACGCGGCCGCGATCCACCAGCAAGCCAATGCGCGCAACATCAACCTGCGCCAGATCGACGCCAGGCACGTCGGCATCTCGCTCGACGAAACCGTCACCCGTGACGACCTGGCCAACCTGTTCGCCGTGTTCGGCAACGGCAAGAGCGTCGACCTGGAAGCGCTGGACGCCAGCGTGGAAGACGCGCTGCCGGTCGAACTGGCCCGCACCAGCGCGTACCTGACCCACCCGACCTTCAACCGCTACCACGCCGAGCACGAGATGCTGCGCTACCTGCGCGCGCTGGCCGACAAGGACCTGGCGCTGGACCGCACCATGATCCCGCTGGGTTCGTGCACCATGAAGCTCAACGCCACCTCGGAAATGATTCCGGTGACCTGGCCCGAGTTTTCGAACATCCACCCGCTGGCGCCGAACGACCAGACCGTGGGCTACCGCGAGATGATCGACCAGCTGGAAAGCATGCTGTGCGCCGCTACCGGTTACGCCGCCATTTCGCTGCAGCCGAACGCCGGCTCGCAGGGCGAGTACGCGGGCCTCCTGGTGATCCAGAAGTACCACCAGGCGCGCGGCGAAGGCCATCGCAACATCTGCCTGATTCCATCGTCGGCGCACGGTACCAACCCGGCATCGGCCAGCATGGTCGGCATGAAAGTCGTCGTCACCGCCTGCGATGAAAACGGCAACGTCGACCTGGCCGACCTGAAAGCCAAAGCCGAGCAGCACAGCCGCGACCTGGCCTGCGTCATGGTGACCTACCCGTCGACCCACGGCGTGTTCGAAGAAGGCATCAAGGAACTGTGCGAGATCGTGCACCAGCACGGCGGCCAGGTGTATGTCGACGGCGCCAACATGAACGCGCTGGTCGGCCTGGCTTCGCCGGGCGCATTCGGCGGCGACGTCAGCCACCTGAACCTGCACAAGACCTTCTGCATTCCGCATGGCGGTGGCGGTCCTGGCGTCGGCCCGATCGGCGTCGGCGCGCACCTGGCCGAATTCTTGCCGAACCAGATTTCGACCGGTTACGTGCGCAACGAAAACGGCATCGGCGCGGTCAGCGCGGCGGCCTTCGGTTCGGCCTCGATTTTGCCGATTTCGTGGATGTACATCGCGATGATGGGCGCCCAAGGCTTGACCTCGGCCACCGAAGTGGCGATCCTGAACGCCAACTACATCGCGCGTCGCCTGGCGCCGCACTACCCGGTGCTGTACACCGGCCATGATGGCCTGGTGGCCCACGAGTGCATCATCGACCTGCGTCCGCTGCAGGACAAGACCGGCATCAGCAACGAAGACGTGGCCAAGCGCTTGATGGACTTCGGTTTCCACGCCCCGACCATGAGCTTCCCGGTGCCGGGCACCCTGATGATCGAGCCGACCGAATCGGAATCGAAAGTGGAACTGGACCGCTTCATCGAGGCGATGATCACGATCCACGCCGAGATCGTGAAGGTCGAGCGCGGCGAGTACGACCGCATGGACAATCCACTCAAGGGCGCGCCGCACACGGCCGAAGTGGTCACCACGGACGACTGGCAACACGCCTACACCCGTGAAGTGGCGGCGTTCCCGGTTGCCGGCCTGCGCAAGAAGAAGTACTGGCCGCCGGTGGGCCGTGCCGACAACGTGTATGGCGACCGCAATTTGTTCTGCGGCTGCGCGCCGATCAGCGATTACGAATAAACCTTGATCACGCAGGCATCCTACGTGCGGCTCGATGCGAGCCGCAGATGCGATGCCGGATGACGGCGGCGTTCCCGGGTCGGTTGTTGACGGTCCCCTGGGGCGCCGCCGTCGCCGTTTGGCGGCATAAAGCGGCGCATTGCCGGCGTCAAGGGCGTTGGCGCGGTACCCAGCGTGTCCGGCCCATTCCCCTCCTCCAGCTTGAAACCGGCCATCGTGCGCGACAGCGCCAGCGCCTGCATCTGCAGCGTGCGCGCGGCGCTGGCGGCTTGCTCCACCAGCGCGCAATTCTGGCGCGTCACCTGATCCATGCGCACGATCGCGCCGCTCACCTCCTGCAGCCCGGCGCTTTGCCCCTGGCTGGTGGCGTCGATGCGCTCGACCAGGTCTTCGACTTCCTTGACCGAGCTGGCAATGCGCGCCATGTTGGCGCCGGCCTGCGCTGCCCAGGCGGCGCCGCCATCGATCTCGGCCACCGAATGCGCGCTCAAAGCGCGGATCTCGCGCGCCGATGCCGCCACCCGGCGCGCCAGCGCGCGCACTTCGGCGGCGACCAGCGCCATGGCGCCGGCGTCCGGCGCAGCACTTGCGTCGGCGCCGCGCGCCGCATCGAGCGCCGCGTTCAGCGCCAGGGTCCCGGTATCACCCGCCACGGCGTCGAGCTGGTCGACGATGGCGGCCACCTGCTGCACGTTGCGCTTGTTCGCCGCCAGCGTCGCCACCAGCCGCGCCACCACATCGCCGCCCTGGTGCGCCACGTCGGCCGCGTCCAGCGCCAGCCGGTTGGCGGCGCGCGCATCGATGCCGCTGTGCGTCACGCTGGCAGCCAGGTCGCGCACCGAGCTTTCGGCGCCGGCCAGCGCGCCGCCGCGGTACACGGCGCGGCTGCCCAGGCTCAGGCTTCCGAGCTTGATGTCGCGCGATGCCGCGCCGATCTGGCGCGCCGAATCGAACACCGCGCGCAGGGTGCCGTTCAGGCTGCGGATGCTGGCATCTAGCAGGCGTGAGCTGTCGGCGATTTCGTCGCCACCATAGACCCGCTCGCGCACCGTCAGGTCGCCGCTGGCCAGGCCGTTGGCGGCCAGCGTGATGCCGTGCACTTCGGCCAGCAGATAGCGCCGCACCGCCAGCGTGATCGCCAGCGACAAGCCGATCGCCAGCAGCAGCACGGCCGGCATCAGCACCGAGATCAGGCGAAAGTCCGAGCGCGCACTGAACGCGGCCCGGCGCGACAGGGATTCTTCCAGCCGCGCCAGGTCGTCCAGGCGCGTCGCCACCAGCGCAAACGCGCCTTCGCTCTTTTGCATGGCGTTGGCGCCGATCGAGCCGTCCAGCGGCGCCAGCTCGATCACGTCGCGCACCGCGCGCGCATAGCACCGGTGCGCCGTCGCCGCCTGCTGCACGTGCCGGCCTTCGGCGCTGGACGTTGTCGCCAGCGCCAGCGCATCGAGGCCGGCGCCGATGCGCTTGTGCTGGTCGAGGATGCTCTGGCGCAGCGGCTCGGTGCGCGCCAGCGGAAAGCTGCCGCCCATCCAGCTGAGCAAGCGGTAGATGTCGGCATGCGCCTTTTGCGACTGCGTCGCCAGGCCGGCCGCAGCGCGCATGCTGGCCGCGCGCTGGCCGACGATGGTTTCCAGCGACGCGTTCTGGCGCAACATCGCGTAATAGGCGGCGCTCGAGAGCAACACCAGCAGCAACAGCACGGCGCCCGGGGCCAGCAGCAGCTTGGGGCCGATTCGCAGACGTGCAAGGATGGCCGTGCCGGCTGTGCGCTTGAAGAAGTTAAACATGGTGGTCTCCGATACCGGCGCTTGGCGGCGCCCTGCCGGTCTCATTGACCTTAAACGATTGATGCTGGGAATTATTTGCTACAGCGCAAAACATCGAAAAAGCTCGCTTGCGCGTTGCACGGGCGGCGTAGCCTGGCTATCCAGGACACGTCCCCCTGCAAGGCGTTATGCGCGACGCCACTGTGCGCAACATCGCGCAGCAGCTACACTAGCGCGATGATGATTCCCGCCTTACTGGCGCGGCACGCTCGCCTGGCGGGCATTGGCGCGCTGTCGCTGCTGTTGCACCTGCTGGCGATCGCGCTGATCAATCCACAGGTAGCGCCGCCCGCAACCCGCGGCAGTCCGGCCTTGTCGGTGCGGTTGACGCAGGTGGCGTCTGTGGCGCAGCAACCACAGGCGCCGCTCCAGGCCGACGGGTTCAGCCAGCTGGGCGGCGCCAGCGAATCCGGCAGCGCGGCGCCGGACAGCGCGGCCTTGGCCCCGGACCCGGTCCCCGACCCGGCGCCGGCCCCGGCGCAGGCAGCGGCATCGACGCGCGCGCGCAGCACGGCGCCCACGATGAGCGCCGACACGCAGGCCGGCATCGTGATCGATTCCCCGCCCGACCAGACCATCCGCCGCACGCCCGGCCAGGACGGCGACGCGCGCGCGGTACGCATGCCGGGCCGCTACCGGGTGGCACCGCCGCCATCGGCGCGCCTGAGCTACACGGTGCGCGCCAGCAGTCCGGACGGCGCCACCGCGGCAGGCGGCCAGGCGCAACTCACATGGACCAACGAAGGCACCCGCTACGGCTTGCAGATGAATGGGGTACTGGGCGAACGACGCAGCGAAGGCGACGTCGACGACGCCGGCGTGGCGCCGCTGCGCGCGGTGGAGCCGCTGGGCGCCGGTTCGGCCACCACGCGTTTCGAGCGCGACGCCGGGCAGATCGTCGCCGGTGGCGCCAATACCGCGCACCGGCTGCTGCAGGGCAGCCAGGATCTGGCCTCGCTCCTGCTGCAACTGTCGGGGATGGGCCTGGCCGATGCGGCGCAGATGAAGGGGATACTGGAATTCTGGGTCGGCGGCGCCGAGGGCGCGCGCATCGAACGCTTCGAAGTGCTTGGGCGCGAACCGCTGGCGACCGGCGCCGGCACGCTTGCGACGGTGCACCTGGCGCGCCTGAATGACCCGGACGCAGTGGACGCGCCGCGGCTGGAGATATGGCTGGCGCCGCAGCACGCCTGGCTGCCGGTGCAGCTGCGCCTGAGCCGCCTCGATGGCGCGGCGCAGACCCAGACGCTGGCCACGATCGAGATCGCACCAGTGCCGCAATTCTGACAGCGCAGCGCCCAGGAAAAAGCGGCGCATGCGCCGCTCAAAACAAACTTACCCCAGCTTGGCCGCGTGCTCGCGCGTCGCGTGGAAGGTCAGCTTCGGCCAGCGCTCCTGGGTCAGGCGCAGGTTCACGCCCGACGTCGCCAGGTAGGCCATATTGCCGGCCGCATCGTAGGCCACATTGTGGCCCAACGCCGCTTCGAAGTCGGCCAGCGCCTTCTTGTCGTCGCTCGACACCCAGCGCGCGCTGCTGATGCTGGCGCTTTCGAACACGGCGTCGACGCTGTACTCGTTGAGCAAACGGCTGGCCACGACTTCGAACTGCAGCACGCCGACCGCGCCCAGAATCAGTTCGCCCCCCAGCACCGGCTTGAACACCTGCACCGCGCCCTCTTCGCCCAACTGCTGCAGGCCTTTGTGCAGCTGCTTCATCTTGAGCGGATTGCGGATGCGCACCGAGCGGAACAGCTCCGGCGCAAAGTACGGGATGCCGGTGAAGGTCAGCATCTCGCCTTCGGTGAAGCTGTCGCCGATCTGCATATTGCCGTGGTTCGGCAAACCGATGATGTCGCCGGCGTAGGCTTCCTCGACCTGTTCGCGGCTTGAGGCCATGAAGGTCACCACCGACGACAACTTCACATCGCGTCCCAGGCGCAGGTGCTTGACCTTCATGCCCTTTTCGAAGCGTCCCGAGCACACGCGCAGGAAGGCGATGCGGTCGCGGTGGGCCGGGTCCATATTGGCCTGGATCTTGAAGACGAAGCCCGAGAACGGCGCTTCGTCAGGTTTCACCGAACGCACCGTGGCGTCGCGCTCGCGCGGCGCCGGCGCCCAGTCGACCAGCGCCGACAGGATTTCACGCACGCCGAAGTTGTTGATCGCCGATCCGAAGAACACCGGCGTCTGCACGCCCGACAGGAAGCGCTCGATGTCGAACACGTGCGAGGCGCCGTGCACCAGTTCGACTTCCATTTTCAGCTGCTCGATTTCGAGCGGGAACATTTCGGCCAGGCGCGGGTTGTCGATGCCCTTGACGATCTCGAAGGCGCCATCGGCCTTCTCTTCGCCCGCCTTGAACAGCATGATCTCGTCTTTCAGCAGGTGGTACACGCCGCGGAAGTTCTTGCCCATGCCGATCGGCCAGGTCACCGGCGCGCATTCGATCTTGAGCACCGACTCGACTTCGTCGAGCAGTTCGAGCGGATCGCGGGTTTCGCGGTCCATCTTGTTCATGAAGGTGACGATCGGGGTGGCGCGCATGCGGCACACGTCGAGCAGCTTGATGGTCTGCGCTTCCACACCCTTGGCGGCGTCGATCACCATCAGCGCCGAGTCGACCGCAGTCAGCACGCGGTAGGTGTCTTCCGAGAAGTCCTGGTGGCCGGGCGTGTCGAGCAGGTTGATCACGTGCTCGCGGAACTCGAACTGCATCACCGACGAGGCGACCGAGATGCCGCGCTGCTTTTCGATGTCCATCCAGTCCGAGGTGGCGTGACGCCCGCTCTTGCGGCCCTTGACGGTGCCGGCCAACTGGATCGCGCCCGAGAACAGCAGCAGCTTTTCGGTCAGCGTGGTTTTACCCGCATCGGGGTGGGAAATGATGCCGAAGGTGCGGCGGCGGCCCACTTCGCGCACGATCGCGCCGGCCTGGCGCGCGCTGACCTCGAGGGTGGTCTCGGGAGCGGCTGCGCCATCGGGGGCGTCGTCGTTGATGATATCGGTGTCGTTGGCCATGTGTGCGCCCAGTAGTCAGGAAAAACCGGGCCGCCGCGCGACCCTTGGAAGGTAACCCGCGATTTTAACGTTTTCACACGGGCCCGTGTAAATTGAATGCGGCCCCACCCCTTTCCAGGAACTGAGCCGCAATGGCGTCCTGCAGCGGATAACGCGCTTCAGTCGCGCACCCGGCGCCAGCCGGTGCGCTTGGCGCCGCTGGTGATCGACGGCGTCAGCTTCTTCTCCTTGTCGCCGCCCTGGCTGTCCGGGATGATGCCGCTCGGGCCATCCGGCAACTGCACCACTTCGAAGCCGACCGCCGCATTGTTGGCCAGCGGCTCGCCCACCACGCCGTTGAGCGCTTCGCACACATTGAACTGGTACAGCTTGCTGTTGCCACCGACCGAGCAATCGGTGGTCGAACTCGGCACGTTGGTGACCAGCGCCAGGGTGCCCGAAAACACCTTCGGATCGAGATTGACGCGCTCGCGCTTGTGCAGGCTGAGGTCGACATACCAGCCCTTCTGGGTGGCAAAATCGACCGTCATGCCGGTCATCACGAACTTCGAATTCGGGTCGTCCGCATCCTGCATGGCCAGGGTCTTTCTGACCATCTCCGGGCTCTTGCGCCAGTCGCCGCCGCTGATCGCCGTGCCGGTGTCTTTCAGCACATAAATCGACTGCAGATCCTCGTTGGCGACGTCAAGCCGGTCGAGCAATCTGCCGGTGCCGAACACCACCACCCGCGTAATGCCCAGCACTTCGATGCCATCCACGATGCGGTCGGCGCGGCAGGTGGTCACTTCGGGCCGGGTGGTGATCGGCTGGCTGGCGCCGGCGTCGCCCATCAACAGCACCGTCGGCGCGCCGCTGCCGGTGAAGTCGAAGCGCCACATCTTGCCCAGGTTGTCGCCGCCATACACATACGTCACGCGCGGATCGTTGCGCGGGTCGGCCGTGATGGCCGTGATGCGGGCCAGGCCCGAGGGCGTGGTGGTGTCGCCGGCGCCGGTGCTGATGCGGTGCAGGACCTTGCCGGTCTTGACGTTAACCACGAACAGCCAGCCCTTGCCGGTGCCGCCTGACACCTTGTCGGTGCCGGGAATATTGTTGTAGCCCGAGGTCAGGAACACGACCCAGGTTTCCTGGCCGTTCACCATGATGGTGCCGAACTGCGGATTGCCGAAGGTCAGGCCGAGCTCGGGTTCGAGGTTGTCGCCGCTGCACACGGCCGAGTCGGCGCACAGTTCCCACATGGCGCGCGGATTGGCCGGGTCGGTGACGTCGAGCGCGTAGTAGCCGCGTCCGCCGCTGTTGAGTCCGCCCACCAGCACCGACTTCCAGCTGCCGTCGTAATACACATCGGCCACTTCGGGCGAACCGTCGACCGTGTACTGGTGCTCGAGGTTGTAGTTGGTGCTGGCCTGCAGGTGCAGCTTTTTCATGGTGATGCGCGGCACGTAGGCGAAGCGTTCGCCGCCATTTGCGGCATTGAACGCATGCAGCATGCCGTCGTTGGCGCCCACGAACACGGTCGGCGCACGCGCGCTGTTGGCGGCGCGGTAGGCGGCGTAACCGTCGCGGTCGAAGTTCTTGCGCGGTTCGCGCAGGTAGGCCGGCGACGACGAAGCGATGTCGCCCAGCACCACCGGCAGCGTGGCGCTGGCGCCGGCGTCGACCGGGTCGGCGGTTGCGTACTTGCGCAGCACCACGTCGTTGGCGTATTGCTGCTGGCCGCGCAGCCAGTTGACGATCGTCTCGCCCGAGTTGGCGATGCGGCGGTTGGCTTCGAGCATATTGGTGCACTGGGCCAGTACGCTGCATTTGTTCGAGAACCAGAGTTTGTCGGCGTCGCTCAGGTTGGCGAAGGTAAACGGCTCCAGGATCTTCTGCTGCGGGTCGAGCATCAGGATGTTGCGTTCGTCGCTGCTGGCGTCGACCATCGTCCCGAGCAGGCTCGAGGTGTTCCACAGCTCGGTCTTGCCGATCTCGCCGCTGACCGGGTCGATGCTGCGCTTGGTCAGGCGGCCGGTCCAGACCACGGTGCGGAAGGTCGACATGAAGACGTCGTTGTCCTGGGCCGTGACGTTCGGGGTCGAGGTGGCGGCCGAGGCGGCGCCGCCGGTCTGGACGTCGATCTTGCTCAGTGCGGTGCGGAAGCCCTCGATCACCTGGCCCGGGTCCGAGGCCGAGAAATACTTGCCGTGGCCATTGATGGCCGCATGCCACAAATCGTCGACGCGCGACTGCAGCGCCAGCGAACCGCTGTTGAGCTGCGCGGACGGATCGGGCCAGACCCAGGCGCCGTTATTGTTCCACGGGCAGCCCGAGCGCACGCCGTTGAGCACCTTGTAGAAGTCGCCGTCCTGGGCCGCTGCCGTGTCGTAGTTCGGCTCGTAGTTCATGATGCCGTCCACCCCCAGGCCGAGGGCATAGGTCTTCATGTGCAGGCGCGTGTTTTCGCCGGCGCCGGCCGGCACCTGGCCCGGCTTGGTCCAGTCTTCCAGCGTGGTCCGGAGCGACCCGCCGGTGCCGTTCGAGCCGCCGTTGTACCAGTACAAGGCGATGTCGGCCAGCGACGGTTTGCTTTGCGCACGGGGGTCGACGCAGCCCGCTGCGCGGGTGCAGAAGCGCGCCGGGTTTTCCACATTGTCGTTGTTGTTGACGCCATCGGGCGGGTCGCCGTTCCAGTAGCCGTCGGTGGTGACGAACGTAAAGTTCTGCTGACAGGCGAACTTGACCGCTTCTTCGCCGGCCGGGGCCACGTACGGCGCGCGGTTGGCGTACATCAGGCCGACCGAATGGAGCGCGTCGCGCACCGGCGTGGCGCCGCCCGTGCGCATGTCGTACAGGGCGTCGTACCAGCGCTGGCGCTGTTCGGCCGCGAACGGCAACGGACGGTTGATGGCGCCATTCGCGGCCGCCACCGACAGCGCCACCACGCCGACGTTGTACTTGTCGGTGACGTTGTCGAACGCATGGCCGACCGCCGTCTTCATCATCTGGTTGCGCGTCTTGTAATAGGTGTACCAGTTGGCGAAGTTGGTCATTTCCTCGTCGTAGGTGCAGACCGGGCCGGCGCAGTCGAGGCGCGCCGCGTCGCGCGGATAGATGGTGCGCGAGGGCACGATGCTGGTGCGCACGAAAATCGAGGCGCCGAGCGCGCTGCTGGCCGTTTGCAGGCCGTCGTACACGGCTTCGTAACCGGTCAGGCGCAGGCGTGTGCTATTGCCGCTGCTGTTGTTGGTCGGCTCCGACCACGACAAATCGCTACCGCCGGCGTTGGCCGCGGTATCGATCAGGCACAGCGTGCTGGTCGACTGGGCGGCGCACAGCGGCGACGCGGCCGAGCCGCCCACATAGGCGGTGACGGTGGCGCGGGTGCCGATCGCGCGCACCAGGTTCGCGACCACGGTGCTGGCGCTGGCGCTCTTGCCCAGCGCCACGGTGCTGGTGAGCAGTTCCTTGGTGCCGAACTTGAGCGACTTGAGGTCCTGGCCGTTGCTGGCGCTGGTGCCGCTGATGGTCAACAACGCGGTCGATCCGGTGCCGGACGAAACCATGAAATTGTCGCCGGCGCGGCTGTTGTCGTTGACCGGGGTGCAGTTGTTGGCGGCCTTGCTGGCGCCTTCGCCGCACTGCACCGGAATCACCCCCACCAGGTTGGTGCCGCCGAGCGTGATGCCGAAGCTGGCGCACGAGGGCACGCCGACGTGGCGCGGCGTGGTGACGCAGGCGGTGAAGTCGTTCGCCAAGCCGGTCTGGGCCACGATCGACGCCGCCAGCGCACTGGCCATGATGCTGCGCTTGTCTTCGCTGTTGGTGCCATTGGCGCCGACCACGGCGGTTTTGGTGATGACCGCGTCCGACAGGCCCACCGCGGTGACGCTGTTGATGACCACGCGCGTGCTGCCGGCGGTGGCGCCGATGGTGATCGTGCCCCACCATGGCGTGTTCAGGTTCTCGCCCGAGAAGCGCGGGTATTTGTAGTTGCCGACGAATTTACCCTGGCAATTGGTCAGATCGGCGGTGTCGCAGAAGCGCACCTTGGCCGGCACCGGATAGCCCGGTTGCGGACCGGCATTGACCGCGGTCTGCTGGCACTTGGTCAGCGTGTTGTCGGTGCAGTATTCGGCCACGTTGATGCTGTAGTAATACGGGGCGCCCTCGATGAAGCTGACGTTGTAGCGGCTGTTGGTGGGATAGGTGTAGCCGACGCTGTTGATGCTGCAATCGTTGTTCGCGCACCAGGCGATGTCGGGGAACTCGCGGGTCAGGTTCAGCTGGGTACCCATTGTACGGTTGCGCCCGTTTGCATCCTTGAGCAGTAGTTCATCCTGGTTGATGCCGTAGGCGTCGTTGGCGACCGCCACCCAGCCGTTGGTATTGGCGCGCGTCATGCTGGCGTACGAGGTGCCGTTGGCGCGCACCGGCGGCAGGTAGCGCACCTTGGGATCGTAGTACTGGCGGTTGAAGTCGGCGCTGGCGAACGGCGGGTCGCCGATCACGCAGGCGCGCTGGCCGCGCGCCATGGTCGATTGCGCGCGGCAGGTCTCGGGGTTGCCGACGTAATCCGGGGTGTAGTTGAAGTTCATCGACCCCGAGTTATCGTACAGCAGCATCAGGTTCGGCTTGACCGTGCTGCTGCCGCTGACGTTGAGCAGCGGCGCGCTCGAGATGCCGACCGGATCGGCGCTGGCGCTCAGGGCGCCACACAGCAATGTCAGCGCCACGACCAGCAGGCGCGCCAACCTTGGCATATGGCGCAACAGATCAGGGATGGACGGCAATGAAAGCATCGGGTTTTCCGTTCTAAAATTTGTTGCTGATGGTGCGGGCGGCATCAGGTGCCGATCATCACCACCATCTGGTTCACCACGTTGCCGCCGCGCGCGCCGGCAATCCGGGCCGTGATCACGTAGTGCAGGCGCGGCGTGTCGGCGTAGTCTTCGGCGTCGGCCGCCGCGCTGTCGCCGATTTTCAGGCCGCCGCCGCTGGCATTGGTGACCTCCGAGGTGGTGACGCAGCGGTTGTTGGCCGCGTTGTACTGGCCCTGGGCGGTGCACATGCGGTGGATGACGTATTCGATGCGGGTCAGTTCGTCATCCTGGATCGTGCGGCTGCCGGCCCAGAATGCGCTATTGCGCGGCGACAGGTTGGGTATCATGGTGGCGCTGTAGCCTTGCGCGCCGACGTCGCCATTGAGCAGCGGTCGATTCGTGTCGGCGGTGCTCTGGAGCCAGCGAAAACCAATGTGCAGGCCATAATCGGCGGCCCGGCTCAGCGCTGCATCGTAGGCCTGGTTCGACACCGCCAGCGTGGTCGAATTGGTCGAACGCAACAGCAGGATACTGGTCGCCATCATTACCAGCAGCATGATCAGCATCACCGGCAGCGCGATGCCGCGCTGGCGCTGGCCAAACGTAGACAGGCGCGCCGCCATCATGGCCGCCAGCCCGCGTTGCGCAGCGGGGCCACGGTCTCAAAAACGCGGTAGGTATAGCACTTCCAGTCGAGCGCATCGCCCTGCACTGCCAGGCCGAGCGTGACCGGCACCGCCGCGACGTTGCCCGGTTGCGCGCTGCCGAACAGGGTCGGGGCCACCGTGGTGGCGTTGCACTGGCTGCCGGCGGGCGGCTTTTGCGGGTATCTCGAACGCGCCACGATGCCCAGGCGCAGCGCCGCGATGCGGCCGTAGTCGCCCGGGCTGCCGATTACGCCATTGTTGTCGGCGTCGATCATGGTCGGCGACCAGGTGTCGACCTGGTTGCTGGTGGCGGCGCTAAAGATGGCCGAAGTGCGCCGGTCGAAGCCGTACTGGGCCTTGAACAGCACGATATTGTCGGCCACCGGCTGCGAGGCGGCGCCGGCGCCGGCCATGTCGGTCGAGCGCAGGCGCAGGAAGCCGCGCTCGACCGACCAGGTATGAAAGGCCAGTTTTTCGCCCGGACCGAGATTGAAGATGCGCGCGGTGTTGCCGGTGTATTGGGCGCCGAGACCGCCGTTATTGAAACGCAGGCCGGCGCCGCCGATGCGCAATTGCTGCTGACCCGGCGGCGGGTCGAGATTGGGGTCGCGCGCCACCTGGGCCAGCGCGCAATCGGCGCCGACCACTTCCGGCGCCACCACGATCGCGTCGCCGACATAAAAGCCGTAGGGCACGCGGTCGACCACCAGCGTGGTGCTGCCGTTGTTGTAGTTGGCGTTCAGGCGCAAGACGGGCGTGCCGCCGGCGGCGCTGCCGGCCATCGTGGTCAAGCGGTCCGACCCGGTGCCGCCCGATTCGATCAGCACCGGCGCCAGCGGGCGCACGGCAGTGGCGGCGGCGCCGCGCGTGGCGGCCGGCAATTGATAGCCTTCGCTGTCATTGAAGATGGTATTGCAGCCGACCAGCAAGGGATCGTTGAGGCCAAAGCCGGCCTGTTCGACGTCGCCATTGATCGAGAACATGGCCGACATGCCGTTCTGCATCGAGTTGGCGCCGCCAAGGGCGGCGTCCTTGTTGCGCTCGTTGTCGGTCATGATGCGGGTGGCGAACAGCACCGCCAGCAAACCGATCACGACGCTGACCATGAGTTCGACCAGCGAAAAGCCGCCGGTGCGCGCCGCTGTGCGTGAGACATCGTTCATTGCGCGGCCGCCAGATAGGAAATGATGCGGTGCTCGTTGGCCGGGCCGGTGCTGGTACGTTGCCAGCCGATTCGGATCAGCACTTGGGTGCGGCTGGTATCGGCGGCCGGCGTGACCGTGACGCGCACGCTGGCGCCGGGCAGGTTCTTGCGCAGCTCGGTCAGCCAGGGCGCCAGGCGCGCGTTCGGGGCGCCGCTCGCGCCCAGCGCATACAAGGCCAGGTTGCCCTGGTCGTTGCTCATCACGCCCAGCAACTGGTTGGCCGCGATGGTCGCTTCGGCGCGCAGCGCGCTGTCGGCCAGCGCACTGACCGAACGCGCCTGCAGCGCCAGCGTGCCGATCAGGCCGATCGACAGCAGCAGCACTGCCAGCAGCGACTCGAGCAGCGCGATGCCGCGTTGCAGGCGGCATCGCGCTGCAACTGCGCCGCGGGCCCTGAGTGCGGATGCCATAGCCCGTTTCATTGCGGGCACCAGCGCGAATCGCCCTGGACGATCGCCGGGTCGGGGTCGCACACCACCGCCACGCCGGCCAGGGTCAGCACCACCGCCTGGGCGCGAAACGCACCCGGGCGCGCCGTGGATGGACGCAGGTCGACCCGGGTCGCGCGCGGGTTGCGGCTCGTGTCGACCCAGCCCAGTGGTGTGAAATACACGCCGCTGGCAGCGGCGGCCGGGCCGACGGCCACGTTCAGGATGGTCGGCGCCGGCAAGCCGGCAGCGCTGCGCCGCACCGAACGGAAACTCGCGGCGGCGCCGGGCGCGCCGGGGGCCGCGGCGCCCGTCGTCGACCAGTCGTCATCCCCGATGCAGGGGGTATCGGTGGTGCGGAAACAGATGTCCACCTGCCAGTCGGGCTGGCCACCGGCCACTGGAATGAACAGCAGTCGGCTCTGGCTGTTGTTGGCCAGCGCCTGGGTACGCGCCATGGCGTAGCCTTCGGCATACAAGCCGGCTGCGCTGCCGGCGCGGGCGGCGCTGAGCCAGTTGCCCATGCGCGGCACGCCGATCGACAGCAAGATGGCGAGCACGGCCATCGCGACCAGTGCTTCGATCAGCGTGAAGCCGGCCTGCGCAAGTGCGCTTGCCGCGGCCGCCTCTCTGGCATGCGGCGGCGCGATCATTGGGTGCAGGTGTTCGGCTTGCGGTCGACCCAGCAGGTGGTGCTGGTACTCCAGCCGCCAGTGGTCGGCACGCTGCTGGTGGCGCGCGCGCCGGCCGCGTTCAGCGTATAGACGAAGCCGGCAGCGGCGGCGCGCCCGGTGGCGGTCAAGGTGTAGCCGGTGGCGTCGGCGTCGCTCAGGCCATAGGTAAAGTTGGTGGTCGCTGGCGGCATCCGGTTGAAGCCGGCATACGAGCGGGTATTCGACCAGTGCTGTTCCAGCTGCGGCTGGGCCGCGGCCAGGGCGCCATGCGCTTCAGCCAGGCGGGTGCGCAGCATGTAGCTGGTGTAGGACGGCAAGGCCACCGCGGTCAGGATGCCGACAATGGCAACAGCAATCATGAGCTCGATGAGAGTGAAACCGGACTGGCGTTGCATGAGGTTCTCCTGGGGACGGCCTGCGCCGATAAATGTTTCCACCAGGCATAATAAGGCAGGAAGCTGTCAGTTCCCTGAGGAAATGCTGACAAATTCCTGACAGCGATGCATTTGCGACAGATTACGACGCCTGCAGGGATGCTTCCTTATCAGGTCGCCATGAGGATTGTGGAAATTGCACCGCGACCTGTGCGCCGCCATGGGCAGAGTCGCTCACCACCACGCGCGCGCCATGTGCGCGGGCGATGTCGCGCACGATCGCCAGGCCCAGGCCGCTGCCGGCGGTCTTGTCGTCCAGGCGCACGAAACGCTCGAAGACGGCGACGCGGCGGGCGGCGGGAATGCCGGGGCCGGAGTCGTCGACGGTGAATACCGTCTCCGGTCCTTCCCGGCCGCAAGAGACGGTCACCTGCCCACCCGGCGGCGTGTAGCGGATCGCGTTGTCGACCAGGTTGTCGACCAGGTCGCGCAGCTGGAAGGCGTCGCCGCTGAGCGGCGCCGGGGCCAGCTCGAAGCCGATGTCGATCTCCTTGCGCGCCGCTTTTTCGACAAAGAACTGCACCGCTTCCGTCACCAGCGTCGCCAGGTCGAGTGGCGCCGGGGCGCCATGCGGCCGGCCTTCGCGCGCGCGCGCCAGCGCCAGCAGCTGGTTGACCTGGCGGATCATGCGCTCGTTGGCCATACCCATCATGTCCAGCGCGCGCCTGGTATCCGGGTCGTCCGCATGGCGCTGGCCCAGCCATTCGAGCTGCAGCCCCATGCCGGCCAGCGGCGTACGCAGCTGATGCGCCATGTCGGCCAGGAAATCACGCTGCGCCCGCGCGCCGGCCTCGACCTTGTCGAGCAATTCGTTGAAACCGGTCACCACCGGCGCGATTTCATATGGCACCTGTTCTGCCGGCAGCGGCGCCAGGTCGTCGGGGCCGCGCGCGGCCAGCTCGGCGCGGATGCGCGCCAAGGGCCGCAAGCCATTGCTGACCGATAGCCAGACCACCCCGGCCAGGGTAATCGTGACCAGCGCCACCAGCACCGTCAGCGACCGCACGATGGCGGCGCGCACCTCGAGCCGCTGGCGCAGGGTGCGCGCCACGCCCAGCTGGCGCGGTCCGCCCGGGGTGGCGACGGTGCGCGCCGCCACCCGCACCGGTTCGCCGTCGATGTCGGCGTCGTAGGCGGCGCGTCCTGGAACCAATGGTGGAAAGCCCGCAGCGCCGGCCACATGCTTGCCGCCCGGGTCGCGCACGGTGAACCAGAGCCGGTCCCTGGCACTGTCGGCCTGGGCCGGCAAGTGCGGCGCGGCGCCGCCGGCCAGGCGCGCCGCCAGTGTATCGGCGGTGTCGAACAAAGCCTGGTCGAACGCCACCTGGGCCGGGGTCCAGGCCAGCGTGACCACCAGCCCGGCCAGCACCAGGTTGACCAGCAGGATCGGCCCGAGCAGCCACTTGAGCAGCTGCAGGCGGATGCTGCTCATTCGGCGGCAGGCGTGGCCAGGGTTGGCTGCGCGGCCGCTTCCAGCAGGTAGCCGAAGCCGCGGATGGTGCGGATCGCCACGCCGCAACCGTCGAGCTTGAGGCGCAGGCGCGACACATACACTTCGACCGCATTCGGGGTGACGTCATCGCCCCACGGCAAGATGGCGTCGATGATCTGCTGCTTGGACACCACCCGACCCGCATGCAGGAGCAGGTATTCGAGCACGCCCCACTCGCGCACAGACAATTCGATGGGGCGTTCGCCGACACGCGCACGGCGTGTGGCGCTATCCAGGCTGAGGCTGCCGATGGCCAGCACCTTAGAGGGCGGCGCATGGCGCCGCGCCAGGGCGCGGATGCGCGCCACCAGTTCGGCGGTGGCAAACGGTTTGACCAGATAGTCGTCGGCGCCGGTTTCCAGGCCGCGCACGCGGTCTTCGACGGCGTCGCGTGCGGTGAGCAGCAATACCGGGGTGGCGCCGCCACGGGCGCGCAGGCGGCGCACCACGTCGAAGCCGTCGATGCCGGGCAGGCCGATGTCGAGTACGGCGACATCGATGCCACCAGCTTGCAAGGCGCTGTCGGCGGCCAGGCCATCGCGCACCAGATTGACCGTCATGTCCTGCGCTTGCAGGGCGCGGCTCAGGCCGTCGGCCAGCACCGGATCGTCTTCAACAAGTAGGAGCTGCAGCGCCATGTTTTCTTTCGCCCATCGTTTGTGGTTCATGCGACGGCGAATTATGCGGCATTTTTGTTGTCAAACCTAACAAACAAGGGCTTTACAAGGCCCAAAACGTGAGATTTCCCCAGTAGGACTGCACTGACAAAACATCATGCAGCGAGCCTACACGGGTGCAACCGCTAATCTTATGTGCGCCAGGACACTGTAGCTTTAAAGTACACACATCGCGATGAGGCAACAAAAGACCTCAAGGATCGCCCCCACAGAGCACGACAGACAGCACGTCAGACATAAGAGGACACAAGATGAACAGCACTCAATTCGGCGGTATGAACCAAAAAGCAAAAAGCCAGATCCCTGCCACGAGTGAGGCAATGAAGTCCACGACGCGCCCGGTTGTCAGCTACAGCGGCACCCAGCAGAACGAATTGCTGGCCGCCCTGCCGCGCCTTGATCTCGAAGACATGTTCGACCACCTGGAACTGGTGCCGATGCCGTTCGGTAAAGAGTTGTTCGAGTATGGCAGCAAACTGGAATACGTGTATTTCCCAACCACCGCAATCGTGTCGCTGCTGTACGTGATGGAAGACGGCGCCACCACCGAAATCGCCGTGGTCGGCCACGAAGGCGCAGTCGGCGTGTCGCTGTTCATGGGTGAGCGCGCTACCTGCAGCGCCGTGGTGCAAAGCGCCGGCTACGGCTACCGCCTGAAAACCCAATACCTGCGTGACGCCTTCAACCGCGGCGGCGCCCTGCCGCAGCTGCTGATGCGCTACACCAACGCCCTGTTCGCCCAGATGGCCCAGAACGCCGTCGGCGGCCGCCACAGCTCGATCGAACAGAAGCTGTGCCGCTGGCTGCTCGACCGCCTGGACCGCTCGGCAAGCAACGAACTGAAAGTGACCCAGGAACTGATCTCGATCATGCTGGGTGTGCGCCGCGAAAGCATCACCGCCGCCGCCGGCAAGCTGCAGGACGAAGGCCTGATCCAATACCGCCGCGGCAACATCACGGTGCTGGACCGCGCCGGCCTGGAAGAGTACGCAGGCGAATGCTACAAGGTCGCCAAGTCGGAATACGACCGCCTGCTCATGGATGTGGCGCGTTAATCGTTGAACGGGCCGATCCAGCCGGATCGGCTCGCGGCGCCGGCGACCCGATATGCGCCGTCATCGAGGTGGCCGGCATCGGTGCAACAACAGCGGGGTTCAGCCCCGCTTTTTCATTGGCCCCGAGCGCGAATCCAGTCAATGTGGTTGCGCTGAAGGGGGCCTCGGATGACGCACCACCCGGCGCTTCCAGGGGCAGGCTGGCCCGCACACAGGTACCGACACCATTCACGCCGCGCTCCACTACCAGGGTTCCACCCAACAGCAAGGCGCGCTCGCGCATTCCCAGCAAACCGTGTGACTTCGATTTCTTCATCGCGTCCGGCGCAATGCCGATGCCGTCGTCGGTGATTTCCAGGCCCCAGCCATCCACATCGCGCGTCAGGTTGACGATGACATTGCGCGCCTTGGCGTACTTGGCAATATTGTTCAGGGCTTCCTGGGTGATGCGGAACAAGGCGATCGCCTGCATCGGACCGGCCTCGTCGGCTTCGGCCGCGATCAAGGCGTCGCAGTCGAGCGTAGTGACGCGCGCATAGTCGGCGCAATAGCTTTGCAGCGCCGCCGACAGGCCCATATTATCGAGCAGGCTGGGACGCAGATTCTCGATGATGCGGCGCTTGAGTTGCACCGCGTCGACCAGCGTGCGGCGGGCGCGCCCCAGGATCGCGACCTGTTCGGGATGCGTCTGGCGCAATTGTTCACTGACCGTGGTCAGGTCCATGCCGATCGCGGTCAGGTTGGCACCCATCTCGTCATGCAGCTCGCGCGCCAGGTGCGATTTTTCTTCTTCCTGGACCCGAATCAGGTGCCGCGACAGCACCGACAACTGGGCGGTGCGCTCGGCCACGATGCATTCCAGACCGTCATTGCTGCGCTGCAGGGCGCGCTCGGCCGCCAGGCGCGCACCGAACGCCCGTTTCACCAGGTTATAGAACAGCAGCAGCACGGCGATCGCGGCGGCATTGATTCCCAGACCGAACAGCACGGCGTGGCGATACTGCTGGTAAAACGCGGCGGTGCGGGTGGCCAGCAGCTCGTTCTGCTCGCGCGTCATGATCACCACCTGCAGGCGGATCTCATCCATCTGGGCGCGGTCGTCGGGCGCCGCCGCGATCGCCACGATATCGTTCAGGCCACCCTGGCGGAATACCTCGAGCTGCTGGTGCATCAGGGCCAGCTTCTTGTCGATCAGGGCGCGCAGCTGGGTCAGGTTTTTTGTTTGCGAAGGATTATCCGACAACAGCGTGCCCAGCGTGTGCAGCTGGCTGTCGAACTGATGTGGCGCAGCGCGCAACGGGCCCAGATACACCGGGGAATTCGACAGGAAGTAGCCGCGCAGGCTGCTTTCGGCATCGGTAACGAGCAGGTTCAGGTATTGCAGCTCATCCGACACCTGGGCGGTGCGGGCTTGCAGCGCATTGGCCGATCGCAGGTCGTCGAGGTTACGCAGCAGAAAAACGCCATTCACGACCAGCAAAATTGCGCAGGCCAGACACAGGAGCGACTTGTGGAGAGGGAGATTGCGGACCGGCTTGGCGGCCGGCGCGGTTGAAAAATACATCCGGGCTTCCTTTCGCGCAACAGACGCCGACACCCATTATAAGTGTGTGGACGCATTGCTGCATCGCGAAATTCCCTGATGTAACTAACTGTTGCATTTGGGCTGCAAGTCGGATGGGACAAGCGACCATTGCTGGACCGCGTGACGCAAGCCCAAGCGTCAGGCAGAAACGACAACGCGCGCCGGAGCGCGCGTTCTTGAAGAGCACCGCCGCCGGATCAGTCCAGCAGATTGTTCTTCATGGCGTAATAGGTCAGATCGGAATTCGACTGCAGACCCATTTTTTCCATGATGCGGGTGCGGTAGGTCGACACGGTCTTGATCGACAGCGACAGCGCATTGCCGATGTCGGACACCGTCGCACCCTTGGCCAGGCGCAAGAATACCTGGAACTCGCGGTCGGACAGCTCGGTGTGCAAGGCCGTGTTCGGGTCACGGTCAAAACTTTGCGCCAGCAGTTCGCCGACCGTCGACGACACGTAGCGGCGACCCTGGAACACGGTGCGCACGGCGGTTTTCAGTTCGTCCGCTTCGCATTCCTTGTTCAGGTAGCCGTTGGCGCCCATCTTGAACAGGTTGAGCGCATATTGCTGCGCGGGGTAGCCCGACAGGATCAGCACCGGCAAATTGGGCTGGCCCTGGCGGATGGTGCGCAGGATGTCGATACCGCTTTGGTCCGGCATGGCGATGTCGAGCAACAGCACGTCGCAGATTTCGCGCCGTGCGATATCGAGGGCCTCGCGACCGGTGGCGCCTTCGGCGACGACTTCGAAGTCGCCCGACGACGAGAAAATCTGCTTGAATCCTGCTCGAACTATTTGGTGATCGTCACAAATGGCAACGCGTATCATTGTCTTCCCTTAAATTTTCCTTGCGCAGGAAAGTGCCGGGTCCGATTGGCCCGGCTTGGCGTTGAATTCAGCACAAGCGCGGGTGACATTCTAACATTACCGGGCCAGCCTTCAACAGCAGCACGAATGCTTGAGCAGAACCACGGGTCAAATGCGTTATCGGGTGCGGCAACCGGTCTCCCGGATGGTTCCCGGCGCGTGGATTGCCAGGTGCGTCAGAGTATGTCAGGCCGGCCGCGGACCGTTCTTGAGCAGGTCGAGAATGTCGAGCAGCTCGGCGCGCAAGCGCTCGCTGTCGACTGCCGGCACGGTTTCGGCCAACGGCGGCTCTTCGCGCTCGACGGCATTGACCCGACCGTCGAGGCGATTGCGGGCGCCACTGATGGTAAAACCCTGCTCGTACAACAGTTCGCGGATACGCCGGATCAGCAGCACTTCGTGGTGCTGGTAATAGCGGCGGTTTCCTCGACGTTTGACCGGCTTAAGCTGGGTAAATTCCTGTTCCCAGTAGCGCAGCACATGAGGCTTGACGCCACACAATTCACTCACTTCCCCGATGGTGAAATAACGCTTGGCCGGAATCGGCGGCAGCGCGGTCAGTTCGTTCTTGTTTGCTCGGTCATTCATCGCTTAGTCAGGCTGCGTGCGCCAGCGAGTCCGGTGGCGTTGCCGCCGGATTGGCCTCCTCGACCATGCCTTTGAGCTTCTGGCTGGCGTGGAAGGTCACGACGCGGCGCGCCGTGATGGGAATCTCTTCCCCGGTTTTTGGATTGCGACCCGGCCGCTGCGGCTTGTCGCGCAACTGGAAATTGCCGAACCCGGACAACTTGACCGCTTCGCCACGCTCGAGCGCGTTGCGGATTTCGTCGAAAAAGGTTTCGACCATATCCTTCGCTTCGCGCTTGTTCAGGCCAACCTGCTCGAACAGCAGCTCGGCCAGCTCGGCCTTGGTCAAGGTCGGCAATGCCTGTTCCGCTTCCTTGCGAACCCGCGCCACCTGCATCGCGCGATCCAGGTCCTGGAATACGACTGAATCGACGTCGTTGTTGTTAATTTTGAAGCCCTGCCTTCGAGTCAAACGTGTTTTGGATGAATAGCGGAGCGCGTCGCCTACCAGCGACCCGTCCGCCCTTCTTTCTTATGCGCGCAGCTTTGCGTTCAGCTTCGTCTGTGCAGCGCCTGCGACAGATGCCATGATGGCATCGACCACATCGTCCTGCAACGTCGATTGAGTATCTTGCAAGCTAAAGCGGAAAGCAAGGCTTTTTTCATCCGCCTCCAAACCCTTGCCGCGATATTCATCAAACAAAACAACGGCTTGCACGATCTTTCCTTGCGGATTTGCCGCGATGTCCGCCGTGAAGGCGTCGAGCACGGCTTGCGCCGCCACGTCCTGCTTGACCACCAGTGCCAGGTCGCGCGTGGCGCCCGGGAACTTGGAAATCTCGCTGTACGCCGGCACGGTGCGCTGTTGCAGCGCGCCGGCATCGACTTCGAACAGCACCGGCGCCTGCGGCAAATCGTACTTTTGCAGCCAGCGCGGGTGCAGTTCGCCGACTACGCCGACCTGCACGCCATCGAGCTCGACGGTGGCGCAGCGGCCCGGATGCAGCGCGGGGTGCTCGGCCTTGGCAAAGCGCAGCTGGCGCGGTGCGAACAGCGCTTCCAGGTCGGCCTTGACGTCGAAGAAGTCGACTGCGCGGGTTGGCAAGTCCCACTGCTCATCAAAGGCCGGACCGTAGGCGATCGCAGCGACACGCTTGGGCTGCTCGTAGCCGGCCACGCTCAGCGGGCCGTCCTGCACATCGCCGTTGCGCTTGAACACGGCGCCGATTTCGAACGCACGCACGCGGCCCGCCTTGCGGTTGATGTTGTAGCGCACATTCGCCACCAGGCTGCCGATCAGGGAAGAACGCATCACGCTGAGCTGGCTGGCGATCGGGTTCTGCAGGCGAATCGGTTCGGCGTTATTCGCGAAATCCTGTTCCCACACACTTTCCACGAAGCTCATGTTGACCACTTCCTGGTAACCCAGGTCGGCCAGCTGATGCCGGATTGCGAACAGCGAACGGGTGTTTTCCGGCTCGAGCAGCATTGCGCTCGGCGCCACCGGCGGCTTGGTCGGAATGTTCTCGAAGCCATACACGCGCGCGACTTCTTCGATCAGGTCTTCCTCGATCTCGATGTCGAAGCGGAACGTCGGTGCCGTCACCAGGAACACGCCTTCTTCTAGCGTGAATTCCAGGCCGAGGCGGGTGAAGATGTCGGCCACGACCGCGTCGGTCAGCGGCACGCCGATCACCTTGGCGGCGCGCGCGGTGCGCATCGATACCGGGGCGCGCTGCGGCAGGTTGACGATCTGGTCGTCGACCGGGCCGACCTTGGTCTCCGGTGAGCCGCAGATCTCGACGATCAGCGCGGTGATGCGCTCGATATGGTCGGGAATGCTTGCGTAATCGACGCCGCGCTCGAAGCGGTGCGCTGCATCGGTCGAGAAGTTGAAACGGCGCGCGCGGCCCTGGATTGCGTTCGGCCACCAGAACGCTGCTTCCAGGTAGATGTCGGTGGTGTCCAGGGTCACGGCGGTCGAGTCGCCGCCCATGATGCCGGCCAGCGATTCGATCTGCTGTGCGTCGGCGATCACACCGACCCATTCGTCGACCTCGACGGTGTTGCCATTGAGGAGCTTGAGCGACTCGCCCTTCTTGCCCCAACGTACGTCCAGGCTGCCGTGGATCTTGGCCAGATCGAACACGTGCGACGGACGACCGACTTCAAGCATCACATAGTTCGAGATGTCGACCAGGGCCGACACCGAGCGCTGACCGCTGCGTTCCAGGCGGCGTTTCATCCATTCGGGGGTGGCGGCGCGCGCGTTCAGGCCGCGGATCACGCGACCGGCGAAGCGGCCGCACAGGTCCGGGGCCGACACCTTGGCCGGCAGGATTTCGTCGCTATTGACTGCGACCACGCGCGATGGCGCCAGGGTCAAGGGCGAACCGGTCAGGGCCGACACTTCACGCGCCACGCCCAGCACCGACAGGCAATCGGCCTTGTTCGGGGTCAGCTTGATGGTGAATTTCAGATCGTTCAGCGCCAGGTAGTCGCGGATGTTCTGGCCGACTGGCGCGTCTTGCGGCAGTTCCATCAGGCCATTGCTCTCTTCCGAGATCTTGAGTTCCTTGGCCGAGCACATCATGCCCTGCGACTCGACGCCGCGCAGCTTTCCGACTTTGATCGCGAACGGCTTGCCGTCCGCGCCCGGCGGCAGCACGGCGCCGGCCATGGCGCAGATCGCCTTCATGCCGGCGCGCACATTCGGGGCGCCGCACACGATGTTGAGCAGCGTGCCGGTGCCGACGTCGACCTGGCACACGTTCAGGCGGTCGGCGTCCGGATGCTTGACCACTTCCTTGACTTCGGCCACCACCACGTTCGAGAACGGCGGCGCGACCGCTTCCACTTCTTCCACTTCCAGGCCGGACATCGTCAGCAGATGCGACAGCTCGTCCGAACTCATCTTCGGATCGACCATGGAACGGAGCCAGTTTTCGGAGAATTGCATATTCGTTTGCCTCAGCTTCGGGTTATCTCGGATTTAGTTGAACTGCTTCAGGAAACGCAGGTCGCCTTCATAGAACAGGCGCAGATCGCTGATTCCATAACGCAGCATCGTCAGGCGCTCGAGGCCGGAGCCGAACGCGAAGCCAATGAACTTTTCCGGGTCGAGCCCGAAATTACGCACCACCGTCGGGTGCACCTGGCCGGCGCCCGAGACTTCCAGCCAGCGGCCCTTCAATGGACCGGAACCGAACGCGATATCGATCTCGGCCGACGGTTCGGTGAACGGGAAGTACGACGGACGGAAGCGCACCTGCAAATCGTCCGTCTCGAAGAAAGCCTTGACGAAGTTCAGGTACACGCCCTTGAGGTCGGCGAAGCTGATGTTCTCGCCGATCCACAGGCCTTCGACCTGGTGGAACATCGGCGAGTGGGTGGCGTCGCTGTCGACGCGGTAGGTGCGGCCGGGCGCGATCACCTTGATCGGCGGCGTGTGGGTGCGCGCATAACGCACCTGCATCGGGCTGGTGTGGGTGCGCAGCAACAGCGGCTTGCCGCTGCTGTCGTTGCCGTCGATATAGAAGGTGTCCTGCATCGAACGCGCCGGGTGGTTCTCGGGGCTGTTCAGGGCGGTGAAGTTGGTCCAGTCGGTCTCGATCTCGGGGCCGTCGGCCACGTCGAAACCGATCGAGCGGAAGATCTGTTCGACCCGTTCCCAGGTGCGCATCACCGGGTGGATGCCGCCCTTCGAGCGGCCGCGGCCCGGCAGGGTGACGTCGATTGCTTCGCCCGAGAGGCGCGCTTGCAACTGGGCGTCGGCGAGGGCGTCGCGGCGCGCGGTCAAGGCCTGTTCGATTTTTTCTTTGGCGGCGTTGATCAGGGCGCCCTGCGCCTTGCGCGCATCGGGGTCGAGCTTGCCGAGACCCTTCATCAGGTCGGTCACCTGGCCGGTCTTGCCCAGGTACTTGGCTTTCGCATTTTCCAGCGCGGCTGCGTCCACGGCGGCGACAAAGTCGGCCTGCGCCGCGACGACGAGTTCTTCCAGGTTCATGCTTGTTGTTTTCCTGTTTTTCGTTGGCGGGAGGCGCCAGAATCAAAAACGGGGCACAGGTGTGAACCTTGCCCCGCTTCTTGAAGCGCCGCACCCGGACGGGCACGGCGCAGACTTGCCAGCAGACTGATTAAGCAGCCAGCTTTGCCTTGACGGCGCTGACGATCGCGGCGAATGCCGGCTTGTCATGCACTGCCATGTCGGCCAGGACTTTACGGTCCAGTTCAATCGCGGACTTTTTCAGGCCGTTCATGAACACGCTGTAGGTCATGCCGTGCGAACGCGATGCCGCGTTGATACGGGTGATCCACAGTGCGCGGAAGACGCGCTTCTTGTTGCGGCGATCGCGGTAAGCGTATTGGCCAGCGCGCATGACTGCTTGCTTGGCAACACGGTAAACCTTGCTGCGACGACCACGGTAACCTTTTGCAAGGTCAAGGACTTTCTTGTGACGGGCACGTGCTGTAACCCCACGTTTAACTCTAGGCATGTTAGCTCCTTAGTGTGAGATTAAGCAGACGGCATCATACGCAGGACGCTGGTCACGTCCGACGCATTGATGTTGCGGGTGCCGCGCAGTTGGCGCTTGTTCTTGGTGGTCTTCTTGGTCAGGATGTGACGCTTGAACGCCATACCCGATTTGACAGTACCGCCCGGACGCACGCGAAAACGTTTCTTCGCGCTGCTTTTGGTTTTCATTTTTGGCATAGTTATCTGCCCTCGCGGACAGCCTCTATGTGACAGGATTGCAGGTGGCAGCGACGCTGCTCTTAAATGCCTACTTTCACTTGTCTTGCAGCAGGAGCTAGCCTGCTACAACCTGTTTCGAAAAACAGGAATCGCGGATTGTAGCACAGGTTGCGTGGAAATCGATAGTGAACGTAGGGTTGGCGGCTGTGCCGCCAACCCTACCGGTTGCACAAACCACTCAGACGAGTAAAAGCCGGGTCCGCCTCATGAGCTTTCGCTCATGGTACGGGACCCGGCCATGACCTGCCTGACCTGAAGAATTACTTCTTCTTCTTGGGTGCAACCACCATGATCATCTGGCGACCTTCGAGCTTGGGGAATTGCTCCACCTGGCCAACCGCTTCCAGATCGGTACGCAGACGCTCGAGCATGCGCATACCGATGTCCTGGTGCGCCATCTCGCGGCCGCGGAAACGCAGCGTGATCTTGGTCTTGTCGCCTTCTTCCAGGAACTTGATGAGGTTACGCAGCTTGATGCCGTAGTCACCATCATCGGTACCCGGACGGAATTTGACTTCCTTGACCTGGATGATCTTCTGCTTGAGCTTGGCTTCGTGCGCCTTCTTCTGTTCCGAATACTTGAACTTGCCGTAGTCCATCAGACGGCACACCGGCGGCACTGCCGTCGGGGCGATCTCGACCAGGTCGACGTTCTTTTCTTCGGCCAGACGAAACGCCTCGGCCAAGGTAACAATGCCCAGTGGCTCGTTATCAACGCCATTCAAACGCATTTCTGGATGGGTGATTTCGCCGTTGATACGGTTTTGCTTGTCAGTAGCTATGTCTATTCCTTCGAGAGTATTGAATTTGGCCGGGATTATTTCGTCTTGGCGGCGACTTCGCCTACCAGACGCTCCACGAGCGCGTCGATGGACATGACACCCAGATCGACGTTGCCGCGGGCACGCACGGCCACGGTGTTTGCATCACGTTCTTTATCGCCGACAACAAGGATGTATGGCAGCTTTTGCACGGAATGCTCACGTATTTTATAGGTGATCTTCTCGTTCCGCAAATCAGCGTGAACACGCAGTCCTGCCGTGCGCAGCTTGGCCTCGACTTGCTTCACATAATCTGCTTGCGCATCCGAAATATTCAAGACCGCAACCTGCACCGGCGCCAGCCACAACGGCAGCGCGCCGGCGTAGTTTTCGATCAGGATGCCGATGAAGCGCTCCATCGAGCCGACGATCGCGCGGTGCAGCATCACCGGCACCTTGCGGGTGTTATCTTCGGCCACATACTCGGAACCGAGTCGGCCCGGCATCGAGAAGTCGACCTGCACCGTGCCGACCTGCCATGGGCGGCCCAGGCTGTCCTTCAGGTGGTATTCGATCTTCGGGCCGTAGAAGGCGCCCTCGCCCGGCAGCTCGGTCCATTCCACGCCACAGGCGCGCAGCGCCGAACGCAGCGACTCTTCGGCCTGGTCCCAGACCTCGTCCGAGCCGATACGGCTGTCCGGACGCAAGGCCAGCTTGACGTCGATATTGGCAAAGCCGAAGTCGTCATACACCTCCATCGCCTGGGCGTGGAAGGCGGTCACTTCGCGCTCGACCTGCTCTTCGGTACAGAAGATATGGCCATCGTCCTGGGTGAAGCCGCGCACGCGCATCAGGCCGTGCAGCGCGCCGGACGGCTCGTTGCGGTGGCACTGGCCGAATTCGCCGAAACGCAGCGGCAGTTCGCGGTACGAGCGCATGCCCGAATTGTAGATCTGCACGTGGCCCGGGCAGTTCATTGGCTTGAGGGCGTACGAACGGTTTTCGGACTCGGTGGTGAACATATTGTCACGGTAGTTTTCCCAGTGACCGGTCTTTTCCCACAGGGTGCGATCCAGGATCTGCGGCGCCTTGACTTCGCTGTAGCCGGCGACCTGGTACTTGTGGCGCATGTACTGCTCGACCTGCTGCCACACGGTCCAGCCCTTCGGATGCCAGAACACCAGGCCCGGCGCTTCTTCCTGGAAGTGGAACAAGTCCAGTTGTTTGCCTAGTTTCCTGTGGTCGCGCTTTTCGGCTTCTTCCAGCATGTGCAGGTACTGTTCCTGGTCTTCCTTCCTGGTCCAGGCGGTACCATACACGCGCTGCAGCATTTCGTTCTTGCTGTCGCCGCGCCAGTAAGCGCCGGCCAGCTTCATCAGCTTGAACACTTTGAGCTTGCCACTCGACGGCACGTGCGGGCCACGGCACAGGTCGGTAAAGCTGCCTTCGCTGTACAGCGACACATCCTCACCCGCCGGGATCGAGGCGATGATCTCGGCTTTGTAGTGCTCGCCGATCGATTTGAAATAGGCAACGGCTTCGTCGCGCGGCAACACTTTGCGCGTGACCGGTTCGTCCTTCTTGGCCAGTTCGACCATCTTCTTTTCGATCGCGGTCAAGTCGTCCGGGGTGAACGGACGCTTGTACGAGAAGTCATAGTAGAAGCCGTTCTCGATCACCGGGCCAATCGTGACCTGGGCTTCCGGGAACAGTTCCTTGACCGCGTGCGCCAGCAGGTGGGCGGTCGAGTGGCGGATTACGTCCAGGCCCTCAGGATCGCGGTCGGTCACGATCGCCAGCTCGGCATCGTTCTCGATCAGGAACGAGGTGTCGACCACCTTGCCGTCGACCTTGCCGGCCAGGGCCGCCTTGGCCAGGCTGGGGGCGATCGACTGGGCGACCTGGGCCACCGTGACGGGACCGTCGAACTGGCGGCTGGAACCATCGGGAAGTCGGACGTTCAACATACTGCTCTCCAATCGGCGCATCGCGCACTGAGTAAAATGATAATGAAAAAACAAAGGACGAAAAAAAACGCGGCACTAGCCGCGTTTTCAGTTGTGTCGAGCAAAAGCACACCCCATCGCGTCTAGCGATTCCCCCACAACCAGGTTGTAGTTCGCGGTGTCATAACCGTTGATGCCTTTCTCGCTCTTACAGTATTACGAAGATTCTGGTGGGCGGTGCAGAATTCGAATCTGCGACCCCTTGGATGTCGACCAAGTATTCTAACCAGCTGAACTAACCGCCCAATGCCGCCATTATAAGGAGCGCATACGATTACCGCAACCCTTGCACGGAAATAGTTGCCAACAGGCCTTGCCGTGCCTCTCGTCGTCGAATGGATTACACTTCCCGCTCGCCATATTTACCGACCCATTCACTATGCCGTCCCAGCCGATCGACCCTTCCCATCTGCACGCCCACCTCGACGGCGACGCCAGTCACGCGCACTCGATCGAGGCGCGCAGCCAGAAGGCCTTGCTGGCCGCCCTGGTGCTGACGCTGCTGTTCGCCATGGTCGAAGTGGTCACCGGCTTCATCTCCAATTCGCTGGCCCTGATCTCGGACGCCGGCCACATGGTCACCGACGCCGCCGCACTCGGCCTGGCCCTGCTGGCGCAACTGATCGCCAAGCGTCCGCCCTCGGCGCGCCACTCGTTCGGCTTCGTGCGCGCCGAGGCGCTGGCCGCGTTCGTGAACAGCCTGGCCATGCTGGGCCTGGTCGGCTGGATCGCCTATGAAGCGATCCAGCGCCTGCTGCACCCGGAGCCGGTGCAGGGCGGCATCGTGCTGGTGGTGGCGGCGCTGGGCGCCTCGATCAATTTGCTGGTGGCCTGGATCCTGTCGCGCAACAACGACAGCATCAATACCCGCGCCGCGCTGGTCAACGTCATGGGTGACCTGCTCGGCTCGCTCGCCGCGATCGCCGCCGGCGCCATCATCTATTTCACCGGCTGGCTGCGCGCCGACCCGATCCTGTCGATCTTCGTGTCGCTCCTGATCCTGCGCGCCACGCTCGGCATCCTGCGCGAGTCGTACCACTTCCTGATGGAAGGCGTGCCGCACGCGATCGATTATGTACAGGTGGGCGCCGACATGGCCGGCGTCGAAGGCGTGCTGGCGGTGCACGACCTGCACGTGTGGGACATGTCCCCAGGGCATCCGGCGCTGATCGGCCACGTCGAAATCCGCGGCCTGGAGCAATGGCCGGCGGTGCTGGACGCGCTGCGCGCCATGCTGCGTGCGCGCCACGGCATCGACCACGTGACACTGCAGCCGGAAGCGGCGGGCGGCAAGTCGCTGTAGTCCGGCTCAAGGGTACTGTCGGCGCCCTCTTACCCGGCGCCTGCGCGCACGCCGATAGCCTGCTCGGCAACAGGGCGCGATAATCGGCGCCATGGACACCAATCACACCGTATTCGACACCCTGATCATCGGCGGCGGCCCCGGCGGGCTGAGCGCTGCAATCTACCTGCGCCGCTTCACCCGCAACGTGGCGCTGGTGGACAAGGGCAATAGCCGCCTGGGCTGGATCCCGGTCTCGCACAACTATCCCGGCTTCCCGGACGGCATCAACGGCAAGCTGCTGCTCGACCAGCTGCGCTGCCAATTGGGCCGCTATGACGGGCATGTGATCCCCGGCGAAATCACCAACCTGCGCCTCGAAGACGGCCTGTTCGTCGGCGACTGCACCGGCCCAGACGGCGACATCACCGTGATGCGCGCGCATACCGTGCTGCTGGCGACCGGCGTGGCCGACCATGGCATGCCAGTCGAGCGCTGGGACCAAGCAGTGGCCAGCGGCGCCGTGCGCCTGTGCCCGGTATGCGACGGCTTCGACGTGATCGACAAGCGCATCGCCGTGGCCACGTCCGAAGTCAACCCGGTCGGCCACGCCCTGTTCATGCGCACCTTCAGCACCGAGGTGCTGCTGTTCGAACGCGCCGACGAATCGGCCGTCAATGACGATGAAGCGCGCCAGCTGGCTGCGGCCAATGTGCGCCACATCCCCTCGCCGCTGGCCGGCGTGACCTTGACCGACGAGCTGAAACCGGTGCTGCACACGCGCGACGGCGAACACTATGAATGCGACGTGTTCTACCCGATGCTGGGACAAAGTGCACGCTCGGGACTGGCTGCAGCGCTGGGCGCCGACACGGCCGAGTGCGACACCCTGCTGGTGGACGACCATTGCCGCACCTCGGTGCCGGGCCTGTATGCGATCGGCGACGTGACGCGCGGACTGAACCAGATCGCGGTGGCCACCGGCCAGGCGGCGATCGCTGCGACCACCATCCACAACACATTGCCGTGGGCATTACGCAGCGCGGCGCCTGACGCTGTCGGCGATTCTCACAGATGAGAACGAGGCAACAATTAAATCTTGCCGAATGAACCACTCAGGACCTGTCCCGGCAGGCGCGAGGAAATTCATGTCGATGCATGGCGAGCGTGGGCAAGGCGCCACGGCGTGCGGGTGCTGCATCGGCGCTACCTGAGCCGGCCGCGCATCGGCCTGCACGTCGCGCGCCTGAACCACGCCGCTCGGATCAGCGCGCGCCGGATGCCAGCGCGATGCGCCGGCGCACCTGTTCCAGCCCCGCCGTGTCGCCAGCCGCCTCGAGGCGCTGCGCCTGCACGCCGAGCCAGGCCAGCAGCGGCCGCCGCCAGCCTTGAACCGACGCCGTGTCGGATGCGACCACGATCCCTTCCGGCGTCATGCGCCCCGCCTTGAACAGCGCCCCCGCAGCCACCAGGCGCGAGAGCGGATCGGCGATCGTCGTGAACGCGCCGCTGGCCACCACCGCGCGATGCTGCTCCGGCAGCAGCCCTGCCTCCAGTCCTTGCCACTGCCCGGCCAGATACGCGGCATACGCGCGCTGCGCCGCCGTCGCATCCGGCGCCAGCGCGGCGTAACCGGGACAATCCTCGAACACCAGGCTGGCCGCCTGCGCCGCGCAGCGCACCAGCTCGACCTGGATCACCCGATCGGCGCGACCGGTGGCCGCCGTCTCGCCGCGCGCCTCGCGAAACTCGGCCTCGGCGGCGGCCGTGTGGCCTTTCAGATAATCGTCAGTGGCGGCGTCGAGCGCGCCCTTGGCGTTGGCCTGCCAATCCGGCGGCAGCGGTTTCGAGGCGCAGCCGGCCAGCAGCGCCACGAGCAGTAAAGGGGCGATTCTCATGGCAGCTTGATCTCCTGCGGCGTGCGTGCAAACGGCCACTTGCGGTTGATTTCCTCGACCAGCCGGTTCACCTTGCGCAGGCTGGCGTCGACTTCGCCGCGCAGCGCGCTCAGGTCTTCGGTGGCCTCGCGCGTGTTGGCGCCCACCGCCTGGGCTTCGACCAGCACCGCGTCGACTTTCTTGAGCGTGTTGCTGGCATCCTTGAGCACCACGTCGAGCTGGCGGATCGCGGCCTGGGTGTCATCCATCACGCCGGCCTTGCCGAACACGCGCTGGTCGGCCTTGCCCAGCAGGGCATTCACGCGGTCGAGCGCTTCCATCAGTTTCTGCGCTTCGGCGTCGCCGCCCAGCGCCCCGCCGAGCACCCCATAGCGGCCCGACATGCGCCCGGTGACCGCCGACAGATTGGCCAGGCTGGCGTTGATGTCCGATTCGGACGCAGTCATGGTCTCCAGGTTTTCCAGCAGCGCGCGCGCGGTGGCGACGATGCGCGGGATCTCGGCGGTGGCGTCGCCACGCAGTACGGTGCGGGTCGAGTTCGGCGGCAGCGGCGCGTCGGTGAGCACGCCCGTGTAGGCGCGCAGCCGGGTCTCGCCGACGATGCTCGACTCGAGCGTGAACACGCTCGAAGTGCGCAGCCACTTGGCGTCCTTGCTCTGGACGTCGACCGAGATGTTCACCTTGCCGTCGTCGGCCAGGTCGACCTGGGCCACGCGCCCGATCGGGAAACCGGCAAAGGTCATGTCCATGCCGGGAATGACGCCCGAGGAATCGTCGGCCACCAGCGTCAGGCGCTGGGTCGGCTCGAACACGCCGCGCGCGTACATTACATACAGCACGAAGGCGCACACCAATACGCCGATCAGCACCAGCAGGATCGCGGCCTTGGCCTCGACGTGCTTCGGTTCATCGGCGGCTGGATCAGGACTGGGGTCGGTCATGGAATGATGGGTATTGTCGGCCATGCGGTCAGATATATTTCAGGGTCAGCGAAGCGGCTTCGATCACGATCAGCACGAACAGCAGGCGCAGCGCGCCCGGCTGCACGGTCGATGCCATGCGGCGCGGATAGCGCTGCAGTTCGAGGATGGCGGCGGTCGGGATCAAGGCCACGGCCAGGCCGAACAGCACGGTCTTGATCACGAAGCCGGCGGTCACGGTCGGCGCGAACACGCGCCCCACGGTGCGGGTGTAGTCGGGCAGGCCCCAGATCGACAGGCCGTACACATTCACGTAGGCCAGCACCAGCACCACGATCGAGGTCACCATCGCCAGGCTCAGGACCGCGATGGCGTTCGCGATCAGCTGCGGCACCAGGTCGCGCCGCAGGCGGCGCAGGGCCTCGTTGCTGGCCGCGACCGGATTCAGGCCGGCGCGCGCCAGGCCCAGGGCCGAGGCGTCGAACGCCATGCCGGCGCGCAGCGCCACGAACAGCGCCGCCGACAGGGGAATCAGTTCCAGCACCAGCACCCGCACCACCATCTCGAGCGCGAACTGCGACAGGCCGTAGCTCTTGGCCGTGACCAGCACGATGCGGATGATGACCAGGCTGACCAGGCTCGAGGCCAGCGCGAACCAGGGCAGCACTTGCCAGGTGCTGGTATGGATGTGAAACGCCGTGGCTTTAAAACTCTCGCGGCGCCAGGTCGAGGGCGAGAACGCGGTGACGATCGCCACCGCGCCCAGGTGCACCATGTACCACCAGCTGCGCAGGTAGCGCGCCAGGCTGGCGAGCCACAGGTCGGGATGGGCAATGGCGCTGGTCGCGCGGCGGCTGGTGCGGGGCATGGGCGAATGATACTTGGTCGACTGACGGGTTGGCGCGTTCGTGACAAATGATTACGTTCGTCACGTCGCTACTGCCGCCGCGCCTCCATCACCCCCGACACCTCCATGATCGCCGACAGCGCCTTCTGCACCTGCCCGGTGGCCCCGATCTCGGCCGTGAAGACCATGCGCGCCTGCCCTTTCGCGCTTTGCGTATTGACCCCGATGACGTTGATCTTCTCGCGCGAAAACACTTCGGAGATGTCGCGCAACAGCCCTTGCCGGTCTTGCGCCAGGATGAACAGGTCGACCGGATAGACGGTCTCGCTTCCGGCCGAACCCCATTCGGTCTGGATCACGCGCTCGGGCGACTTGGTCTGCATCTCGGCGAAGTTCTTGCAACTGAGGCGGTGGATCGACACCCCCTTGCCGCGCGTGACAAAGCCGATGATCGGGTCTGGCGGCGCCGGTTTGCAGCACTTGGCCAGGATCGTCATCAAGCCTTCGGTGCCCAGCACCAGCACACCCGACTTGGCGCCCTGCTCGACGCTCGAAGCGCGGCTCTTGTTGACCACTGCCGCGTCTTCGACTGGCGGCGCGTCGCCCGGATCGTGCAGCGCCGCTTCCACGTGGCGCAGGCTGAACTTGTCCTTGCCGACTTCGATGAACAGTTCGTCCAGCTTGCCAAACCCCAGCTTGTGCGCCAGCGCTTCCAGGTTGACCGAGGTCTTGCCTTCGCGCTGCAGCGACTTTTCCACCAGCGCCCGGCCCTGGGCCAGCGTCTCGGCGGTTTCCAGCGCATGGAACCAGGCGCGGATCTTCGAGCGGGTGCGGCTCGAGACCGTGTAGCCCGGACTGAGCCAGTCGCGCGACGGACCATGGCTGCCGGCGCCGCCCTTGGCGGTGATGATCTCGCAGGTCTGGCCGTTTTTCAGCTGGGTGTTGAGCGGCACCATCACGCCATCGATCTTGGCGCCGCGGCAGCGGTGTCCGACTTCGCTGTGCAGGTGGTACGCAAAGTCGATCGGCGTTGCGCCCACCGGCAGCTCGAGCACGCGCGCCTGGGGCGTGAGCACAAAGATGCGGTCGTCCAGCGTGGCGGCCTTGAGTTTTTCGACCCACTCGCGTTGCAAGTCTTCCTGGCCGGCCACGGCATCGGCGACGTCGCTCTTCCACGCCAGCAGCTGGCGCAGCCAGGCGATCTTTTCGTCGTACTTCTGGCTCTTGAAGTTCGACCCGCCCTCTTCCTTGTAGCGCCAGTGGGCGGCGATGCCGTATTCGGCGAAGTTGTGCATCTCCTGGGTGCGGATCTGCACCTCCAGGGGCCGCCCGTCCTCGGCATTGACCACCGTGTGCAGCGACTGGTAGCCGTTCGGCTTCGGGCGCGAGATGTAGTCGTCGAATTCTTTCGGGATCGGGGTCCAGATATTGTGGACCAGGCCCAGCACCGTGTAGCAGGTCTTCACGTCCGGCACGATCACGCGAAACGCGCGCACGTCGTACAGCGCCGTGAAATCGAGCTCCTTGCCGCGCATCTTGTTCCAGATGCTGTAGATGTGCTTCGGCCGGCCCGACACTTCGGCGCGGATCCCGGCCGCCGCGAGTTCAAGCTGCAGGCGCTCGATCGACGTGGCCACAAAGCTCTCGCGCAGCATGCGCTTTTCTTCGAGCATCTTGGCGATGCGTTTATAGGTGTCCGGCTCGATGAAGCGAAACGCCAGGTCTTCCAGCTCCCACTTGAGTTGCCAGATGCCGAGGCGGTTGGCCAGCGGCGCGTAGAAGTCGAGCACCTCGCGGCCATAGGCGCGGGTGACGTCGTCAAAGCGCTTCTGTTCGGCGAAGTAACGCAGGCTGGCAGCGCACGAGGCCAGGCGCATCAGCACCACGCGCATGTCGGACGCCATCGCCAGCAGCATCTTGCGCAGCGTTTCGTTCTGCGCCGCCGCCTGCTGGGCCGCATTCTTGCCCGCCCCCTTGCCGCTGCCGACCGGCGCCTGGGCCGCGGTCAGGCCGCGCAGGCGGATCAGCTGCAGCACGCCCTGCACCAGCATCGTCACGTCCGGGCCGAAGCGCTCTTCGATGCGCGCCATGGCGTCCGGCTCCATGATCGCCAGCTCGAACAGCAGGCCGGCGATACGGGTTTCGGCATCGGTGTTCAGGTACGACAGCGTGCCGGCCACGCCGAGCGAAAACTCGAACGCGTTCTGGCCCGAGCCGGCCAGCCGTTCGCCGTAGGCGTCGCTCGCATGATCGAGGGCGACATGGATGCGCGCGCAGTCCTCGGGACTCAAGCCCTGGACCAGCTGCGTCTTGGCGTCGCCCAGCAGGGCGGTCGATACCATCGCTTAACGCAGGGCTGCGGTGACGCACACCTCCACCAGCCAGGCCGGATTGGCCAGGCGGGCTTCAACGGTGGCGCGCGGCGGCGTGTGGCCCTGTGCGACCCACTCGTCCCAGACCGCGTTCATGCCGTCGAAATGGGCCAGGTCGGCCAGGAAGATCTGGCACATCAGGATGCAGGTCTTGTCGCTGCCGGCTTCGCCCAGCAGGCGCTCGACATGGCCCAGCACTTCGCGCATCTGGCCTTCGATGCCTTGCGTCGTGTCTTCGGCGATCTGGCCGGCCAGGTAGATGGTGCCGTTGTGGATGGCGACTTCGGACATGCGCTTGCCGACGTGCAGACGTTTGATTTCCATGATGTGATTCTTCTTTCTTTGCTAGGTCAGTTCAATAAAAAATCGCGCGCGATCGCGATCTGCGATGCGTGCACGAAGGTCGGCGCATGGCCCACGCCCGCGATCTCGACCAGTTGCGGATGCGGTCCGCGCGCCGCCATCTGCTCGGCGGTGGCGCGCGAGAGCAGGTCGGAGTGTTCGCCGCGCACCAGCAGCGTCGGGCAGCCGATCGCATCGTAGGCGGCCCACAATGCGCTTTCGTCCCGGTCCGCGCCGTCCGGCGTGGCGGCGCAAAACGGCTGGGCCAGGCCGAGGTCATAGTGCCGGGTCCACTGGCCATCGTCGCCCATGCGCAGCACGTCGCCGGCCAGCTTGGTCCATTCGTCGTCGCTGTGCGGCCCGAACGACGCCGACACCGCCTTCACGTAGGCGGCCCCGGCTTCGAAGCTGGGGAAGCGCACGTCCTGACCGATGTATTCGCCGATGCGCGCCATGGCCGCGCGATCGAGCACCGGTCCGATGTCGTTGAGCACGAGTTTCCGGATCGGGCTGTCCACCAGCGAGGCCAGCACCATGCCGATCAGGCCGCCCATCGAGGTGCCGAACCAGTGCACGCCCTCCACCGCCTCGGCCCCATCCACCGGCGCAGTGACGCGCGCGATCAGCGTCACCATATCGCTCACGTATTGCGGCACCGTGTAATAGGCCGGGTCGCGCAGCCGGCCCGAGCGGCCGCGGCCGACCACGTCGGGACAGACCACGCGGTAGTCGCCGCACAGGGCGCGCGCCAGGGCGTCGAAATCGTCGCCGACACGGGTTACGCCGTGCACGCACAGCAGCACCTTCGGGTTGCCCCGATCGCCCCATTCCTTGTAGGCGACCCGGTGCAAGCCCGCGGGAGAGCTGCACTGGATGCTATTCAACCTGGGTTCAACCATCATGGCTCCATCATGCGATTCGTCGAATGCGGCCCGCTCATGCACCACGGCGCGGGCGTGTCGATTAGAATTCTACCAAGACTCAGGCAGTTCCCCCGACCACCCACACTCCAGAGGACAGCATGCAAGCGAGCAACGCACGACAACTCAGCGGCAAAACGGCACTCGTGACCGGTTCCACGTCGGGCATCGGCCTCGGCATCGCACGCGCGCTGGCCGGGCAAGGCGCCAACATCGTGTTCAACGGCTTCGGCGACGCCCAGCAGATCGAGAAGCTGTACACCGACACCGGCAGCGAGTTCGCCGTCCAGACCGCCTACCACAACGCCGACATGTCCAGGCCGGATGAAATCGCCGCGTTGATGCAATATGCAGCCGACAAGTTCGGCGCGGTCGACATCCTGGTCAACAATGCCGGCATCCAGCACGTGGCCGCGATCGAAGATTTCCCGCCCGAGCGCTGGGACGCGATCCTTGCCATCAACCTCAGCTCGGCCTTCCACACCACGCGCCTGGCGCTGCCGGCCATGAAGCAAAAGAACTGGGGCCGCATCATCAACCTGGCCTCGGTGCACGGGCTGGTCGGCTCGGCGCAAAAGTCGGCCTATGTCGCGGCCAAGCACGGCCTGGTCGGCTTCACCAAGGTCACCGCGCTCGAGACGGCGCAGACCGGCATCACCTGCAATGCGATCTGCCCGGGCTGGGTCTTGACGCCGCTGGTGCAGAAACAGGTCGACGACCGCGCGGCGCGCGAAGGTGTCGATAATGATGCGGCGCGCAAAGCGCTGCTGGCCGAGAAACAGCCTTCGGGTGAATTCGTCACGCCGGACGAGCTGGGGGCGCTGGCGGTGTTCTTCTGCAGCCCGGCGGCGGATCAAGTGCGCGGCGTGGCGTGGAATATGGATGGGGGTTGGGCGGCGCAATAAGCGTGCCGGTGGTCCTGCTGCACAGAAAATAGTGCCGGGACTGCCTGTCGGATTGTGGTTTTCCACAAAGCCATACTGCAGTGCAGCATGCGGAAATCCACAATAGCCCGCCCCGGGCGATTGGGCGAACATGGTACAACCACCAACCTCGCTGAAGAGTTGTCATGAAAAAGCCTTTTTATAAAATCCTGTATGTCCAGGTGCTGTTCGCCATCGTATTAGGCGTGCTGCTGGGGGTGTTCTACCCTGAACTGGGCACCGCGATGAAGCCATTGGGAGACGGCTTCATCAAACTGATCAAGATGATCATCGCCCCCGTGATCTTCTGTACCGTCGTCGCCGGCATCGCCGGGATGCAGGACATGAAGAAGATCGGCCGCGTCGGCGGCAAGGCGCTGCTGTACTTCGAAGTCGTCTCGACCTTCGCCCTGGCCATCGGCCTGGTCGTGGCCAACGTCGCCAAGCCGGGCGCCGGCTTCAACGTCGATCCGGCCCACCTCGACACCAGCGCGATCGCCCAGTACACCAAGCAGGCGCACGGCCAGAGCACGGTCGACTTCATCATGCACATCATCCCGAACACCTTCGTGGATGCCTTCGCCACCGGTAACATCCTGCAAGTGCTGCTGGTCGCCATCCTGTTCGGCTTCTCACTGTCGATGATGGGCGAACGCGGCCGTCCGGTGACCAAGTTCATCGACGACATCTCGCACGTGATCTTCGGCATCGTCAACATCATCATGAAGGTCGCACCACTGGGCGCATTCGGTGCCATGGCCTTCACCATCGGCAAGTACGGCATCGCTTCGCTGCTGCCGCTGGCCAAACTGATGGGCTCGTTCTACCTGACCTGCGCCCTGTTCGTGTTCGTCGTCCTGGGCCTGATCGCCCGGTTCACCGGCTTCTCGATCTTCAAGTTCATCAAGTACATCAAGGAAGAACTGCTGATCGTGCTGGGCACCTCGTCGTCCGAAAGCGCGCTGCCGAACCTGATGCGCAAGCTCGAACGCCTGGGCTGCTCGAAGCCAGTCGTCGGCCTGGTGGTCCCGACCGGCTACTCGTTCAACCTCGACGGCACCAACATCTACATGACGATGGCGGCGCTGTTCGTGGCGCAGGCAACCAACACCGACCTGACCCTGACCCAGGAACTGACCATCCTGCTGGTGGCCATGCTGACCTCGAAAGGCGCGTCGGGCATCACCGGCGCCGGCTTCATCACCCTGGCCGCGACCCTGGCCGTGGTGCCGACGATTCCGGTGGCCGGCATGGCGCTGATCCTGGGCATCGACCGCTTCATGAGCGAAGCGCGCGCCCTGACCAACTTCATCGGCAACGGTGTCGCCACCGTGGTCGTGTCGAAGTGGGAAAACGAACTCGACAGCAAGCGCATGGACGACGTGCTGCATGGCCGCGTCGTGGTCACCGACGACAAGGGCATGATGCCGGTGAAAGAAGCGGCTTGATCGCTTAAAGCATTTGCTCCCAAAAAACCGTGCCCACGTGGCACGGTTTTTTTTGGCGCTGTCACCGTTGGGTGTTGAAAACGCCGATCGCCGCTCGCAGCAGTTCATCGGCCGAGTTGACGCGTTCGCCGTCCAGGGCCCAGCGCCAGCCGAGATAATTCGGCAGGTAGCGCGACGCCACGCCATTGAAACGTGCCAGCCACTGCCGGAAGCGCCTGTGATAGCCGTTGACGTTCTGCACGTGGACGGCGCCGCGCACCCGTTCGCCCTGGCGCAGGTTCACCGCTTCATGGGTAATGCCGGCCTCGCGGGCGAAGGTACGGTATGCGCTGTGGCTGTCGGTCACCAGCAGCACGCTGGCATCGAGCACCGGCAGCAGG